>Ga0255403_1002_pt1 | contig 37606 bp, 25 predicted proteins | sample ANMaggSSYBR01G11_FD_182131 | JGI IMG/M metagenome (GOLD analysis project Ga0255403, IMG submission 182131) | Sediment cell enrichment communities from methane seep in Santa Monica Basin, California, United Staets - ANME aggregate JGI... | ecosystem: Environmental > Aquatic > Marine > Cold seeps >...
TCGATCTCATTTTCAAATACCTCAAGCGTGTCATTGCCAAAATAATTTACGATTTTCTTTGCGGTCTTCGGGCCGACCCCTTTGATGAGTCCTGATCCAAGGTATTTTTCCAATGCGGCGGTTGTAGCGGGTTTTCTTTCAATGGCTTTCGTGGCTTTGAATTGGTGACCGAATTTCGGGTGAACCGTCCACGCCCCATGGAATTCCATGGAGGCACCGGCAAAAACTTTTGTCTGATGAACCGTGACTGTTTCCTGCTGAAAGGGACTGTCGAAGGGTAAAACACGCAGGACTGACCATCCATTATCCGGATTGTGGTAGGTGACACGGTCTACGATACCACGGATGGATTCGATGATCGTTTCTGGACGATGGATTTGTTGATTTTTCATATCGGCAATGCCTCATTCACGGCATATTCTGGATAAGTCACCCATTTTAAATTGAAGGTATAATATTCCATCTTTACAATGGGTTGTCAAAAAATTATACGTCTTGCTCGTGACATCTTGTTTCGGCTTAGACAATCTAACCTTAATTCGTCCATATGGCGACAAAAAAGTTTTTTGACATTTCAATACGCTATGTTAGGCTCAGGCCTTCGCTTGATTCCTAACACAGCCATTATATCCATTTATGAATGTAGGTAATGTGCATGAATAAACTTTCCTTGATAAAAACGCTCAGAACAAAGTTCAGACTAACCAAACCTGAAGCCGCAGCCGTCATTAAAATATTTTTTGACGAGTTCAACAAAATTAACTGGCTTATCCAGCTTATTTTTTTTGTCGGGCGTAGAAGCTATACCTCTATAAGGCACAAAATCCGTAATGCCCATATACTCTGCAAATGTTTCCTGTGCCTCCCTGAAACTACATTTATTAACTTTTATGATAATATCCCACTCGGTATTACACGCTCCAAAACAATGAAACCGAACTTCATCCTTACTGTCCACATATACCCTGAAACTGTCCTTGGAGTCATTATGAAACGGACAGAAGGCACTATACCGTTGCCTACCAGTTGACCGAAACTCTATATTCAAAAGCTTCTCAGCATAAGCGATAATACCATCAATGTGTTTGACGGATTTTAACTCGTTGTCATAATCGATACCCATATTTTACGTCCAATAACGGTAACGGTTTACTATACTATTATTACGTGTTTTACAGGATTTGTTTGGTGTTATTGGATGTTTAATAGTGTAAAAAAATGTTAGACAGCATGGAAAATCTGTTACAGAAAGCTGTAATTTAGTGTAACGGTATAATGTGCTGGAATTCTATACTATTATTGCTACACTATTATTTTATTACACTACATTTTACAACTTGTAATTACACCTCCTCGGATACCACACACACACCCTTTCCAAAGACATATATATCGCCTTTTTACGCACGCACACTTTGGGCAGTTTATATGCACTGCACTGTCACCATATTTAGAAACAACCAATACCATTTCAAGACAGGACAGTTTGTAAAGGTATTACAAAGGCTCCACATGATACACATACTTTTAATGTATTTGAGCTGGATCAAACCATTTATTTGTAGAGAATCTGATTGACAAACAGGTAAGAGTAACGGAATATGAATTTTCAATGGTTTATTTCGGGTTTGTAAAATAAAAAGGGCAAGGCTTTGGAGGCCGTGCCCGATTGTGCCCAAATTGTGCCCGTCAAGGTCAAAGGTTAAAAAACATTTCCAAACGAAACCAAAAACGTCGTCGGAAATGTGCGTGAATACAATATGTTGAAAATATGAACATTCTTACCAATAGGTTAAATCGACTTCTAATCCGTAGGTCGCAGGTTCGAATCCTGCCAGGCGTACCAAAATTGTAATCGTTTACAGTTCACAGTTGATCAAAGCATAAAACCGTTAACTGTAAACCAGATTCATTATTTGTACCCCATAGGAAAAAAAAGTAAACCCCGTTAACCTATAACAAACCCATATCCATCCAAATATTTCAGGTTAATTTCATAATGAGTTTTTGCAACACTCTATCGGCTGAAAATGAGCTTCAGGTATGATACATTCAAAACAGGAAACTGTTTGAGCGCATTAGAGATCGTTAAAAAAGAACCTTGCAGGATCTTGTTATTCTTAAAGGCTTGCTGAATTGCAACTATTATCTTCCATTCATGGCAGGTTCTTTATTTACGATATTTTATGCGTGAGTTTTTCATGATTTGAATGTATCATACCTGAAGCGGATATATTTTTAAAAAGCTGTAGCGTTATAAAATTAAAGAGTTTTTATGTGAGATAGTAAAATGAATCCAAACAGACTTCGCATAGCTTCCGGTGTAGGCCAGCTTGATCGTTTATTAGGGGGGCTTTTTATCGGAGATAATGTAGTATGGTATGACGATGCCGGGAGTCTGGCATCGGTATTTTGTTTAAATTTCATACAAGCATCACAGACTCAAAATAAACCTCTCATCTATGTCAGCTTTGATCGCTCTCCAAGAAATCTTTTAGAACAATTAGGCTCTCTGGCCGAATATGAAAATCTGACTATTCTGGACTGCTTTACACATGGCAAAGGGGACGGCTCCGAGGTCTTTTCTAATTTCTACAATAAAAAATCAGAATGGCTATGTCAAATTGTAAGGGTTGAAGAACCGAGAAATGTAGACAAGGTAATGGATGCCTTCTATGGTATTCATGAAAATCTGCATGGAGACGTAAGATTTGTCTTTGAAAGCCTTACTGGAATGCAAGAACTATGGGAAGGAGAAGAGCATATTATAAACTTTTATTCACATTCCTGCCCGCGCCTTTATGAGCTAAACACCATTGCATATTGGATTATTGAGAAAAAAGCTCATTCCCCACGTATCAGAGCGCAAATCAACCAAACAGCCCAGGTTGCAATTGAGCTGTCTGTAAAAAGAGGAAAAACATCTCTGACTATTCTTAAGGCGGAAAGACGTAATATCGACACACTTAACAAGCCATTTAACTACTGGAGTAAAGACCTTAATATTACATTTGATTCAGAAATGCGCTCAAAAAGCGGAATAGACTTGGGAATACGCCTGAAGGAACTTCGTACAAAACGAGGGTTATCACAGACGGAACTTTCTAAACTCGTTGGTGTAACTCCAAGTACAATATCACAAATTGAAAGTGACTTGATATATCCATCACTTCCGGCTTTGCTTAAAATAGCGGAAGTTCTTTCTGTTGATGTAAGTTCATTTTTTCAAGGATCAGTGGATGTTGAAAATCGTGTAATCTTTCCATCGGGTGAAGCTGTTGAGATAAAATTTCCTGATTTGCCAGAAGGAAGCATATATGCAAAACTTCTAACTCCTGTGGATTTCGACCCAAAAGCTGAGCCATACCGAATTGAAATACCACCCGGTAAAAACCTGCCATCCCATTTTTTTATTCATAAAGGTGAGGAGATAGGATATCTATTGTCAGGAAAATTGCAGATGAAACTGGGGAAGGCAGTTTATAGTGTTCGTGCCGGTGATGTGATTTATCTGACATCTGAAATGCCTTCCCAATGGAAAAACCCGGGACCAGGATTAGCAAGGTTGTTATGGTTGAAAATTAAATAACCAGAAATTTGAAAACTCAAATATGAGATTAACCAGAGGCAGCGGGCAATTAAATTTAAGAAAATCTAAAATGATACGAATTTTGAGAGGGTAATATTCATGAAAAATATCCTGGTTGTTGGAGGAGCTGGTTATATCGGCTCTTATATGTGTAAATATCTGGCAAAAAAGGGTTATAATCCCATAGTACTCGACAATCTTGTATACGGTCATCGGCAGGCAGTAGGGTGGGGGCCTTTTATCAAAGCTTCCATGGCAGATTCAAAACTGCTGAAAAGCATATTTACAGAGTATCGCGTTGAGGCTGTCATGCATTTTGCTGCATTTTGTTATGTTGGAGAATCTGTATTAGAACCTGGTAAGTATTACCGGAATAATGTGGCAAATACTCTCAATTTGCTTGAGGTTATGATTGAGAATAATGTCAAATCCTTCATCTTTTCTTCCTCATGTGCTACCTACGGGGAACCAATAGAGATTCCCATTACGGAACGGCATCCACAAAACCCGATAACCCCTTATGGCAGAAGCAAACTCATGGTGGAACAGATCCTGAAGGATTTCAGCAATGCCTATGGTTTAAAATATGTTTCTTTGCGTTATTTTAATGCAGCCGGAGCAGACCCGGACGGTGAGGTCGGAGAGGATCACAGGCCCGAAACACACCTTATTTCTCTGGTGCTTCAGACAGCTCTTGGGCAGAGGGAGAGGATAAATATTTTCGGAGATAACTATCCAACAAAAGATGGCACATGTATTCGAGATTATGTTCATATTGCCGACCTGGCTCAGGCCCACCTTCTTGCCCTGGAGAGGCTTATGAATGGCATGCAGGAAGGAGAATATAATTTAGGGAATGGTGACGGCTTTTCAGTAAAAGAAGTAATTGAGGTTGCACTAAATGTAACGGGCAGAGCAATTGCCTCAAAAGTTACCAAGAGACGTCCGGGTGATCCTGCCGTGCTGATTGGTTCCAGCAAAAAGATTATCAAGGAGCTTGGCTGGAAACCTCAATTTGCCGATCTTTCCACAATAATTGAAACAGCCTGGAAGTGGCACAAAAGTCATCCTGAAGGTTGGTAAGGAGACCTTTGATTCAATTCTTGAATGAATAGGAAGATTGCAATTCTTTAAGCGAAGCATTATTTTGACTTCGCTTTTTTTATTTTCTAACCTAAGTTGAGCGATTTTTTGCGAAGAAATGTGCTAAAACCTTGATGTAGCAAGGTTTGCGAAAATCGTAGGCATACCAATGGATATGTTGAGACTTTTCGCAAGTCCTTGATGCGCAAGAGATTGGTGCAGGTCGAGTAAAAAATCGCTCAATTTAGGTTTAAATATTGTATTTGACATTAGGGAAAAATAAGAGATATTTTCGTAACTACTCAGGCTGGTTAGGCTGAAGACTTTTAGGGAAAAGACTCCCAGAAATCAATATTTTCTTAAAGCGGATTTATCATTATGAATAATATAGAATACTCGGAACCTCATGGCGGGACTCTTGTAAATCTTCTTGCTGATTCAGAACGCTGTAAGCTGCTTAAGGATATTTCGCTTAAACTTCCGGATATTACACTAAATGAGAGGCAGCGCTGCGATCTTGAACTCCTTGCAACCGGTGTTTTTTCGCCTCTAAAAGGTTTTATGGTACGTTCTGACTATGAATCTGTATTAGACCGAATGCGCCTTCAAAACGATATGCTCTGGCCTATACCTGTTTGTCTTGACATTACCAACACAAAGGCGAGCACAATTGAGGCAGGCCAGTCTGTAACTCTTAGAGATCCTGAGGGTTTTCTTCTTGCAATTATGCATATTGAAGATTTCTGGGAAATAGAACGCGAAAAAGAATGCTTAAAAATTTATGGTACTCTGGATCAAACACACCCCGGAGTAAATTATCTTTTAAATAAATCCGGCGATTATTACATAGGCGGTAAACTGGAAGTATTAAACCTGCCGATACACTTTGATTTTAAACAGTTGCGTATGGCTCCGGAAGAAGTTACAGCTATATATAAAAAACTTGGCTGGAGGAGAATTGTTGGATTTCAGACCAGAAATCCTATTCACAGGCCGCAGTTTGAAATGACTGTTAAAGCAATGCAACAAGCCGGCGCCAATTTACTCATTCTTCCTATTACAGGTATAGCAAAACCTGATGATTTTGATCACTATAAAAGGGTAAGGTGCTATCGTGAAGTGACCAATCACTATCCGCCTGATTCTTACTTATTAAATTTACTACCACTTGCCATGCGAATGGCCGGGCCAAGAGATGCACTCTTAGACGCAATTATATCAAAAAATTATGGATGTACCCATTTTATTATAGGACATGAGCACGGGAGTCCTGGTATGGATAGCAAGGGGATGCCCTTTTATGACAGCAATATTACCAGGGATCTGTCAGAAAAATATACTAGTGAAATTAATATAAACGTTATCCATTTTGAGGAGATGATTTATCTGCCTTTTGAAGATGAATTTCGTTTTCAAAATGAAGTTCCTGCTAATACTCAGACAATATCTCTAAGTAGTTCAGATATTCGGGAAAGAATTCGTTCGGGAAGGCGGATACCTGAATGGGCTACATTCCCTGAGGTAATTAAGGAACTTCAAAAAGCTTATCCTCCTCCTCATAAACAAGGAGTTACAATCTTTTTAACAGGTCTTTCAGGTTCAGGCAAATCTACAATTGCAAAAATTCTTTATGCTCGTTTTCTGGAAATAGGAGAAAGACCTGTTTCCCTCCTTGATGGTGACATCGTCCGCCGTAATTTATCCAACGAATTAAGCTTTTCTAAGGAACACCGCGACATAAATGTTCGACGTATTGGCTTTGTTGCAAGTGAAATAACTAAGAATCGTGGTATTGCTATATGTGCACCCATAGCGCCATATTCGTTTACAAGGTCACAAATAAGATCAATCATAGAAGCTTACGGAGGTTTTATAGAAGTTCATGTGTCCACTCCAATTGATGTATGCGAAAAAAGAGATAGAAAAGGGATGTATGCAAAAGCCAGGGCAGGACTTATAAAGGGATTTACTGGAGTAGATGATCCTTACGAACTTCCTGAGTCACCTGAGTTGCGCATAGATACCACCGAGCTGACTCCTGACGAGGCGGCAAAAGAAATTCTGTTATTTCTGGGGCAAAAAGGGTATATTTAAAAAATTATATGTATCTTTCATACTACAACTTAAATAAAAAACCTTTTCAAATCAGCACAGACCCAAAATTTCTATGGATAGGTGAAAAACACAAAGAAGCTTTAGCAATTCTATCATATGGAATACTTGATAATAAAGGCTTCCTTTTTCTAACCGGCGATGTGGGCACAGGTAAAACTACAATCATAAACGCGCTGATAAATAACCTGGACGATGATGTAATCGCAGCCCATGTTCCTGATCCCGGTATGGAAAATTTTGACTTTTTTAACTTTATTGCAAATGTGTTTTCAATAGATAAAAAATTCAGCACCAAAGGTGAGTTCCTTAATCATCTTAGAAAATTCTTGAATGATGCTTACTCAAAGAATAAAAAGGTATTACTTATAATTGATGAGGCCCAGAGATTAAAATCTGAGCTTCTCGAAGAAATACGACTTCTGTCGAACATAGAAAGACAGGATACAAAACTTTTAAATATATTTTTTGTAGGTCAAAAAGAATTTAACAATATATTAATAGAACCGGAGAACAGAGCCTTAAGGCAGAGGATTACGATAAACTATCACATCGAGCCGTTGACTGAAAATGAAACAAAAGAATACATAAAGCACCGCTTAAATATTGCCGGTTCTAAAAGAAATATTTTCAGCTCAAGTGCAATTGGAGAGATCTTTTCTTTGTCTAAGGGCTTCCCGAGATTAATAAATATAATATGTGATTTGGCCTTGTTAACCGGATATGTTAAAGAGCAGAAAACAATAAATGAACTTACTCTTATAAAGGAATGCGCTAAAGAGCTTCAAATACCTACTGAAAAAGCTGTCCCCCAAAAGAGCCAAATTGCTGAAAGTGATCCAAAACAGGAAGTTGCCCCAATAGAAAGCCAAATCGCTGAAAACGAGTCAAATCAAGAGGTTAAAAGAGGTGGGCTAAAGCCTGCTGTCAAGGTGCTTGGATGTTTTTTTCTACTAGTTAGTCTTCTTATTCTATCATGGTGGTATATTAAATATCCTGCGGAGTTCAAAATAAAACTTTCTAATATAAATAAATATATGACGCAGATCATTGATACTATCAATAATTCAAAATCAGAACAATTGCTTCAATCCAGTTCAACAACTATTAATTCTAAGCCTGTTGTACAAAAGTATTCCATAAATCAAATTGATTCAGAACAAAATAAACAAGTTCAAATTTCTGAAGAGCAAGATGAATTATTAGAGGATAAAAATATTTCAAATGAAAACCTGTCAGATAATAATGGAGATCACCTTGATAAATCAGGTATTGTACTTAGACAAATTCCAGATAAAAATATTATCATATATTTCAAATACAAGACAGCCGAGCTTTCAGATGATGCTTTAATAAAACTTGATGAAGTCGCTGAGATAATGGCTCAAAATCCTGACACAGACATTATTATAAAAGGCTATACCGACTCTAGTGGTTTTTACGATTACAATAAGGAGCTTTCTTTGTTCAGGGCTGATATCGTAAAAAGCTTTCTTACAGGCAAGGGAATTAATCCAACAAAAATCAAAACCATTGGAATGGGGCCGGAAAACCCCATAGATACTAATGAAACTGCAAAAGGGAGAATAAACAATCGCAGGGTTGAAATAGAGTTTTTAAACAAAACAGGATAAAGCTATGGCAAAAAATAATATAAATATTCAGATTGTCTGGGGAATTATTTTGGTCCTGGCAGGAATCGGCGTATTTTTCAGGATACCCCAGGTAATGCCGAAAATTCAAAAAATAGAACATTTTTCTTCAGCTATTTTTTTTATACGTTTTTGTTTTTATTTTTTAGGCGTTCTGCTTATAGGTGGTGGAGCAAAAAAGATTTATGATAATTATAGATCTCCAAAAAAATAATATTTAAAAGCGCTAAGGTATTATAATAAATGAATAAAAATTCGGTTTCTTCGCAAAAAACCAGCCTGAAAGCTACCATAAGAGATCAGTCAGGAGCCGGCAAAGCCAAGCTGGGCGAGCTTTTGAGTAAAGAGGGATATATTACAAGTGCTCAGTTAAATCATGCACTAAACTATCAGAAAACAAATCCGTTAAGGCTGGGTAGCATACTCATTAAACTTGGCTACATAGATGAAGAAACCATAGTAAATGTACTGAGCCGCATTTATAATTACTCTGCTGTAGTAATATCAAAAAGCTCTCCGGAACCGGAGGCTCTCAAAATTATATCTTACGAAGTCGCTAAAAAATATATGGTTTTTCCTTTAAAGTTCGAAGGGGAAAATCTTGTAGTCACTATGTCGGAGCCTACTGATACGACCGCTGTTGAAAATTTGCAAAAAGAGATCCAGCAGGGTTTAAAGGTCAGTGTGTCTTCTGAACAGGATATAGTCGAAGCTTACAGAAAATATTACAAGATAAGTGATGAAGAATATAATAAATATGGATTAAAAGAAGAAGAAGAAGAAGAAGAAACTGTCCCGCTCACTGTTGTTGATGACTTTGGTTCTCTGGTCTCAGAAGCAGCAGGTGAAATTGAGATGCAGAGCATTCAGGAAGAAGAAGATACCGGCATGGATCAATATCTTGCTTCCGATGCTCCTATAATCAAACTCGTTAACGGTATTCTTATAAAAGCTATAAACGACGGTGTTAGTGATATACATATTGAGCCTTTTGAAAAGGCATTGCAGGTTAGATACAGACTGGACGGCTCTCTCTACAAGTCTATGAATTTGCCACTCGGTATTAAAAATGCCTTAACCTCAAGGCTGAAAATTCTATCTGGTTTGAATATTGCCGAACGTCGTGTGCCACAGGACGGCAGAATCAAGATGCGTCTTGGCAAAAAAAAGACAGTTGATTTTAGGGTCTCAACTCTGCCGACTCTTTTTGGTGAAAGTGTTGTCATGCGTATTCTTGATCAAAGCGCACTCAATGTAGACCTAACTAAAATGGGATTCGAGCAAAAGACATATGAAACGCTTAATAGATGTATTGCAAGGCCATATGGTCTTCTTCTTGTAACCGGTCCGACAGGCAGCGGCAAAACAACCACACTGTATTCTGTTCTTAATAAACTTAATAAAGAAGACACAAAAATACTCACTGCCGAAGATCCAGTTGAATTCAACTTCAGAGGAATAAACCAGGTACATGTTAAAGCTGAAGTCGGAATGACTTTTGCCGCAGCTCTTAGATCGTTTTTGCGACAGGATCCGGATATAATAATGGTAGGCGAAATCCGTGATCAGGAAACAGCAGAAATTGCTATAAAAGCAGCTATGACCGGACATCTGGTTTTCAGCACCCTTCATACAAATGACTGTCCTTCAACCATTGGACGTCTTATAGACATCGGCATACCGTCTTACATGTTATCTTCGGCTGTAACCATGGTATTATCACAGCGACTGGCCAGAAAACTTTGTCAAAATTGTAAAACATTGGTCAATAAAACCGACCGCGATGAATTGGAGAGTATGGGATTCTCCAAAAAGGAAATCCCAAATTTGAAAATTTATGGGCCAAAAGGCTGCTCAAAATGCACGGGAAGCGGCTATAAAGGCAGAATCGGCTTGTATGAGCTGATGGAAGTAACTGATGAAGTTGCTAAGGCAATAAATGCCAACGTTCCTGAGGATCAACTTAGAAAGACAGCTATACAGGAAGGTATGGTTACTTTGAGGGACTCCGGTCTTACTAAAATTAGAGAGGGGGTAACCTCTGTTGAGGAAATTCTAAAACGAACAACTATAACCAAAGAGGCTTTGCCTGCATATCTTGTGAATCCTGATATAGAAAAATACGAAGATAAAGATGTGATTATCCGTGAAGGCAATAAAGATATAGATTTCTTCAAGCTTATACACGGTGCTTTAATTGTTGTTAAGGGAGGTAAAAAAATAGCTGAAATTTTGCAGCCCGATGAATATTTTGGAGAAATGTCAGCTATAGCCGGAGAACCTAGATCTGCAAGTATTATATCAAAAGGCAGATCGGTAATAAAGCGATTCCCCGGGGATAAGATCTATGAAATAATTGAAAAATATCCTGATGTTGCCAAACATTTATTCGCTGTAATTGCTGCGCGTTTAAATCATGCTGATAAAATTATGGTCAGGTTGATTAATGATAGAAAGCAGAATAAATAAAATGCGTATAGGTATTGGATATGATGTGCACAAACTGGTTTATGGCCGAAATCTGGTTCTTGGAGGGGTTATTATTCCCTTTGAGAAAGGTTTATTAGGCCATTCAGATGCAGATGTGCTTGTCCATGCCTTATGTGACGCCCTTTTAGGCGCAGCCGGTCTCGGTGATATCGGTCAACATTTCCCTGATACAGATCCTGCATTCAAAGACATTCACAGTATAAAACTTCTTGTAAAAACCTGCGAAATAATCAGTAGAAAAGGCTTTAGAATAAATAACATGGATTCTACGATTTTTGCGCAGGAACCAAAAATTGCTCCTTTTAAAGAAGCTATGAAAAAAAACATCGCTCAGGCAATAAAAGTTGAACCTGCCCGCATCAATATCAAAGCCACCACAACTGAAGGCCTCGGTATGATTGGAGAAGGTGAGGGAATCGGAGCTATGTGTATAATTCTGATTTCACGGGATTAAAGGCAGGGATCAGGGGGTCGGGGAAGGGGATTTAAAAAAATGAACATTGAACATCGAACGTCCAACATCGAATTTTGAATAAGGTATTTTGCTAATTTATAAACTGGAGGAGCGGAGCGACATCATTATTCGACGTTCGACGTTCAGTGTTCGATGTTGGACGTTCATCTTTTAATATGTTCGACATTCTGCGGTTCAAAACGAAATGCACTTCATGGTTCGGGAGTCATATGACAATTCGCATATATAATACATTAAATAGAAAAAAAGAAATTTTTGAGCCTTTGAAACAGGGCAGGGTGGGCATGTACGTTTGCGGGCCGACTGTTTATGATTCATGTCATATCGGACATGCAAGGTCCATATTAACATTTGACGTGATTGCAAAATATTTAAAAGCAAGCGGTTTTGAGGTAACTTATGTTAGAAACTTTACTGACGTTGACGATAAAATAATAAATCGGGCAAATCAGATAGGTATTGATTCTAAAGCACTTGCTGAAAAATACATAAATGAGTTTTACGAGGACATGGATGCTCTGAATGTTGAAAGACCCACAATCGAACCAAGAGCTACGGAACATATTGCTCAGATTATAAAAGTCATTGAAATGTTAATAGATAAAAGCCTGGCATATGAGATCGACGGCGATATATTTTTTGCAATAGAATCATTTAAAGATTATGGCAAACTTTCCGGACGTAAGCTTGAAGATATGGAAGCCGGCGCCAGAGTAGATATCGACGAAAGAAAACGCAACCCGTTTGATTTTGCTTTATGGAAATCAGCCAAGCCGGGAGAGCCTGCGTGGGACAGCCCGTGGGGTAAGGGGAGGCCTGGATGGCATATTGAATGTTCGGCAATGAGTACCGAATATCTGGGTGAAACCTTTGATATTCATGGCGGAGGAAAAGATCTTATCTTTCCGCATCACGAAAATGAAATTGCACAGTCAGAAGGAGCATTTGGCAAGCCTTTTGCCAGATTCTGGATTCACAACGGCTTTGTAAATATAAACCAGGAAAAAATGTCGAAATCACTCGGCAATTTTTTGATGATAAAGGATATATTAAAATCCTTTCATCCTGAGGCTGTAAGGCTGTTTCTTCTCTCCAGCCATTACAGAAGCCCCATTGATTTTACAGATAAGGCAATGGATGAGGCAAGTGCCGGCCTTGACAAGATTTATGCGCTGCTTGAGCGTGTTGAAGAAAATAAAGAACTTTCAGAAATAAATAATGTTGAGCCTGGTAATTATTACAAGCAGTTTTGCGAGGCAATGAATGACGATTTCAATACTGCCCGAGGCATTGGTGTGCTTTTTGAAGCTGTTCGAAACATAAATCGATTGTTAGACGAAAATAAAAAAGGATTATCTCAAGACGCAATAAAAAATATAATTTCATGTAAATCAGATATCCTGAAAATCGGCGGCATATTAGGCATTCTTTATGAATCACCTGAAGCCTATTTTGAGGGAAAAAAATCTAATGGCCTGGAAAAAAAGTCAATTGATCCTGCAGTTATTGAAGATATGGTTAAAGAGAGGGAAAAAGCCAGAAAGGCAAAAAACTGGGAAAAGGCAGATAAAATCAGGAAGCAGCTTGAAGCCATGGATATTGTTATTGAGGACCGGCCGGAGGGTACAATCTGGAAAATAAAAAGATGGACATCGAACATCGAACGTTGAACATCGAATGATGAAATCGCTTCGTTTCACCAGTTTATAAATTGGCAGAATATTTTATTCAAAATTCGACGTTGGATGTTCGATGTTCGACGTTCATCTTTTAATATTATCCAATCAATCCTTATGTCTTCCTTTAACCTGACATCAAATTTCACACCAAAGGGGGATCAGCCTTATGCAATAGAATCCTTGAGCAAAGGTATTTTATCCGGAAAAAAGCATCAGGTTCTTCTCGGTGTTACAGGATCCGGCAAGACATTTACAATTGCTCACGTTATCGCAAAAGTTGAAAAACCAACCATAGTCCTAGCCCCGAACAAAACATTAGCCGCACAACTGTACAGCGAGTTCAAGGAACTGTTCCCGGAAAATGCTGTTGAATATTTTGTAAGTTACTATGACTACTACCAGCCTGAAGCATATATCCCTGCCAGCGATACCTATATACAAAAAGACTCCTCAATAAACGAAATGATTGATAAACTTCGTCATTCCGCGACAAGATCCGTTCTTTCACGACGGGATGTTATTGTGGTGGCAAGTGTATCCTGCATATTTGGACTTGGTGCTCCTGAAGAATATCTTGCAATGAGAATTAATCTTGAAACCGATACTGAACTATCCCGCGATAAACTTATTTCAGATCTTGTCGCCATTCATTATGACCGCAACGATCTTGACTTCCACAGAGGAGTATTCAGGGTAAGAGGTGACAGGGTGGAAATTTTTCCATCCTATGAAGAAGATTTAGCTGTAAGGATAGATTTTTTCGGGGATCAGATCGAAAACATATCAAAAATTGATTCGTTAAAAGGGAATGTGATTAATTGTATTAAAAATATATCTATATATCCGGCAAGCCATTATGTCAGTAAAAAAAATATTTTAAAAAAAGCAACCAAATCAATCATCGTGGAACTTAAAGACAGAATTGAATATTTCAGGCATGAAAACAAGCTGATAGAAGCACAGCGGATAGAAGAAAGAACCAATTTCGATCTTGAGATGATGCAGGAGCTTGGATACTGCAATGGAATTGAAAATTATTCGAGACATTTTACAGGAAGAAAGCAGGGAGAACCTCCGCCCACGCTTTTAGAATATTTCCCGGATGATTTTCTTGTATGCATTGACGAAAGCCACATCGCTGTCCCACAGCTTCGAGCTATGTACGCGGGTGACAGGTCTCGCAAGAAAACACTTATTGAGTATGGATTCAGGCTGCCGTCAGCTCTGGATAACCGTCCTTTACAGTTTGAAGAATTTGAGTCAAAAATATCCCAGGCGATTTATCTTTCAGCAACTCCTGCTGAATATGAACTCAAAAAAGGAAAGCATGCTCCTGTCGAACAGATTGTAAGACCCACAGGCCTTATTGATCCTGCAATTGATGTGCGGAAAGCAGAAAATCAGGTTGATAATCTTTATGATGAAATTGTTAAGCGCGATAAGTTGAATGAAAGAGTACTGGTAACTACCCTTACGAAACGTATGGCAGAAAATCTTACTGAATATTATGCTGATCTGGGGATTAAAGTACGTTATCTTCATGCTGATATTAATACAATAGAAAGAATGGAAATCATAAGGGACCTCAGAATGGGCGAGTTTCAGGTGCTTGTTGGAATAAACCTGCTGCGTGAGGGCCTGGACATACCCGAGGTTTCACTTGTGGCAATACTGGATGCTGATAAAGAAGGATTTTTACGTTCAGTTAGATCACTTGTTCAGACATGTGGACGTGCTTCCAGAAATGTCGGCGGTATGGTAATAATGTATGCCGACCATGTTACAAAATCGATGAAACAGGCAATAGACGAAACAAACAGGCGCAGGGAAATACAACAGGATTACAATAAAAAATACGATATTATTCCAACAACTATAAAAAAGAATATAGCATCTGTATTTGAGACCGTTTATGAGACCGATCATAAACAACAGGTTGATAATGTATCAGAAACATTTGCAGAGTATGAATCTGCTGATAACCTGGATGATATTATAAAAGCTATGGAAGATGAAATGAATCAGGCGGCAAGAGAACTTGCATTTGAAAAAGCCGCAGAGCTGAGAGACCAGATTAAGGCGCTTAAAAAAATAATGCTTTATTAGGGAATAGGTGGATAGACTGAAGGTAGAAGGCTGAAGGTAGATGTATATCAATTATCTCGCAACGCTCAAATTAAGCCATTCAAAACCTTTTACACAAGAAGTCTAAGAAATAACCTGGTGGATAGACTGAAGCTCTCTTTCACCTTCAGCCTTCCACCTTCAGTCTTCCACCTAACTTTAACCATGCCAACAAGTTTGAACGATAAATTATCCGGCACGCCCAATGATCCTGGTGTCTATCTTATGAAGGATGCTGAGGGAAAAGTTATCTATGTGGGCAAGGCCAAAAACCTTAAAAAAAGGCTTTCCTCATATTTCAAACAATCCGGCCAGAAAGAATTCAGACAGATAGATTTGAAAACAAGGGTTCTGGTTAAAAAAGTTTTAAGTTTTGATACAATTATAACAAGAACCGAAAAAGAGGCCCTGATCCTCGAATCAAATCTTATCAAACAATACAGGCCAAGGTATAACGTGATCCTGAAGGATGACAAAAGATATCCTTCGCTGCGTCTCGATATAAAAAGTCAGTATCCGAGCCTGAATATTGTTAGAAAAATTGAAAAAAACGGTGCCCAGTACTTCGGCCCTTTTTCATCTTCCCAGGCTGTTCGACAGACCTTAAAAATAATCCACAAGACATTTAAACTTCGCAAATGTAAAACAAAAGAACTTAAACAAAGGTCCCGTCCATGCCTTAACTATCAAATAGGCGCATGTCTCGCACCATGCTGTCTAAATGTTGATAACAAAACTTATAATGAAATTGTTAAAGAAGTTATTTTGTTTTTAAAGGGAAGAACTCCTGAGCTTATTAAAAAAATAAAAAAACAGATGACATCTGCAGCCAGAGATCAGGACTATGAAAGAGCTGCAGTGCTCAGAGACAAGATTTTCGCACTTGAAAAAATTCTTGAGAAACAGGTTGCAGTAACTACTGACTTTAAAGACAGAGATGTAATTGCCATTGCTGATTCCCCTGAAATTTCACTCATAGCTCTGCTTTTTGTCCGTGGCGGATATCTTGTGGGGAAAATGCATTTCAGTTTTACAAAAACCATATCAACAAAAGCAGAAATGGTTAGCGCATTTATCAGGCAGTATTATGAAAAAACACATTTCATTCCTCAAGAGGTCCTTGTCCCGATTCCATTAGAAGATACTTGCGTACTCGAAGATTGGTTAACTGCCATAAATCAAAAAAAAGTCAGGATCCTGTATCCCATAAGAGGGGAAAAGACCCAACTTGTTAAGATGGCGGCACATAATGCACAAAACAGTCTAAAAGATCTGACAGTTTCTAATGATGCTGCAATTGACATTTCAGTCAGACTTCAAAAAAGGCTCAGAATGGACAAAATGCCGGAACGTATAGAATGCTTTGACAACTCCAGTATATCAGGAACAGAGCCTGTGGCAGGTATGGTAGTTTTTGAAAACGGCAAACCCAATAAATCCTTATATCGTAAATACAAAATAAAAACAGTTAATAAACAAGATGACTATGCATACATGGCTGAAATACTTACCAGGCGCTATGGCAAAGGAGAAAAATCAAAGCCTTATCCTGACCTGCTTATAGTAGATGGCGGCAAGGGGCATCTGAATATTGCTGTATCAATTATAAAAAAGTTTAAACTCGAAAAAAACTTTGAAATAATAGGTATAGCAAAAAAAGATGCAGCCAGGGGAGAGACAAACGATAAGGTTTATCAACTGGGCAGGGCAAATCCTGTTAACTTCGGCAGGGAAGGGGATCTCCTTTTATTTTTACAAAAAATAAGGGATGAAGCTCACCGCTTTGCGATTTTTTTTCATCGTAAACGCAGAGACAAGAAATCTATACATTCTGTTTTTGATACTGTTTCCGGTATAGGCAAAAAGAGGAAAGAAATTTTGCTTAAACATTTCGGAACTATAGATAGAATATCTAAAGCAACACTTGAAGAACTTATATCTCTGCCGGGAATAGATCGTAAGATAGCGGAAGAAATAAAAAAAATTGAATAGTGAAAATTGAATAGTGAAAATTTAAGGAATTCTGTCAATTTTATATGGTTCTTCGTGGATTAATGTGAAATTCACGATAAGTCTTTTATATGAATTGATGGAGCGAAGCGATACCACAAATTTTCAATTTTCAATATTAGTTCTTTAACCGCATCAGCCGATCTTTTAAGAGCCGCATTTTCTTCATCAGTAAGTGTAATCTGTATAATTTCTTCTATGCCGTTTGAGCCTAATTTTACAGGAACCCCTATAAAAAGATCGTTTATTCCATACTCGCCTTCAAGATATGCTGCACATGGAAGAATCTTCTTTTTGTCCTTAAGAATAGCTTCAGCCATTTCTACAGCCGCAGATGCCGGCGCATAGTAGGCGCTTCCTGTTTTTAAAAGCCCTACAATTTCAGCCCCGCCCTTCCTGGTTCTTTCAATTAGAGCATCAATCCTCTCCTTTGAAAGCAATTCAGTAACAGGTATTCCAGCAACAGTTGAATAGCGCGGCAAGGGCACCATTGTATCGCCATGTCCGCCTAAAACAAATGCGTGCGTATTTTCAACAGAGACATTAAGTTCCATTGATATAAAAGCCCTGAACCTGGCCGAGTCTAATACTCCGGCCATGCCGATTACTCTATTCCTGGGGAAATTGCTTGCCTTATAAGCAACATGACACATAGCATCAAGAGGATTGCTGACAATAATAAGGACAGCATCAGGGGAAAATCGAGCTATCTGTTCAGTGACACTTTTCATAATCTTTGCATTGGTGCTTAAAAGATCATCACGACTCATTCCGGGCTTTCTTGCTATACCTGCTGTAATGATAACAACATCGGACTTTTCTGAAGCCTCATAATTATTGCTGCCAATAAGATCGGCATCATGTTTTTCAATCGGCGCCGCCTCTGCAAGATCAAGAGCTTTTCCTTGCGGCACGCCTTCAATAATATCAATCATTACAACATCGCATAGTTCTTTTTCAGCCAGACGCTGCGCTGTAGTAGCTCCCACATTGCCTGCTCCGACTACGGTTACTTTTTTATCCATATAATTCTCCTAAGTTGGTTGAGTGGTTCAATGAGCATTACAACTTGACGACTCGACCATTTTTCCTCTCTACTAAACGATATCTGAAGCTATCATAATTTCATTTTTTGTCAACATACATTGAGCAGAAGGTTTAATTATGGCGACTTGACATTTGATGCAAGTCGCGCTATTTAGTCAAGCATGAAAGGGCTAATGGAAAGCCTGTCAATGTCTAATCTCTGTAATGCCCTGCTTGTGGGGTTGCTGACAGGCGTGTTGGGGTTGAGCCTTGTTCCAATCGCATCTCAGTTCGAAGAAGATATCGGCCTTGATTTCCTATTCACGCTAAGGGGAGACAGGGAAGTTCCATCTGATGTTATCATAGTGACGATGGACAGGGTATCTGCTAGGAATCTCAACCTGCCGTCAGACCCAAGGAAGTGGCCCCGCTCTTTACATGCCCGCCTCGTTGAAACCCTCGCTAAACAAGGCGCTGCGGTTATTGCATTTGATGTGCTTTTTGATGAAGCCAGCATCCTGGATCATGACAGCCTGTTTGCCGATGCTATTAAGAACGCACGCAACGTTGTCCTGTGTGAACGTGTGGAAAAGGAGTCGATCTCCTTAACTGACAAAGAAGGAGTGCATACAGGACATCTGCACACTGTAAAACTGGTGCCGCCGATTCCTCTGCTCGCTCAATCCGCCGTTGCCATAGCACCTTTTGTTTTGCCCAAAGTGCCTGTTAAAGTAAGCCAGTACTGGAGGTTCAAACGAGGCGCAGGAGACAAACCGACATTGCCGGTAGTCGTGTTCCAGATCTTTGCATTAAAGGTATGCGATGAGTTTCTCCGCATGCTGAAAAAGGTTGCTCCTCATCATGCAGATAAGATGCCTATTGATACAGATGAAATAATAAGAACCAGGCGGGTTGAACAGCTTGCACTGATTTTAAGAAATATATTCGATAGAGAGCCGTTGATTGCAGAAAAAATGTTGGACGAGCTTGAAGATGCAATGTCATTGTTTCTTGACCCGAAAAAGTATCAGCTCCTCAAGGCACTGATAAGAATCTATCAGGGCTCAGAAAGTCGCTACCTTAATTTCTATGGCCCTCCCGGTACTATAGCGACAATTCCCTATTATCAATTACTGCGGGATGACGAGAGACCCGCCCTCAATCAGAAACAACTTGATCTAAACGGCAAAGCTGTGTTCATCGGACTTTCGGAACGATTGCGGCCCGAACAGAAAGACGGCTTCTATACGGTCTTTTCTCAACCAACAGGAGTGGATATCAGTGGCGTTGAGATTACGGCGACTGCTTTTGCAAACATGCTGGAGGATATGTCTGTTGAACCACTCGGACTTCTTGCCCATCTTGTGACTATCTTTTTTTGGGGAGTGGGGCTTGGCATTTTCTGTTTTCTTCTGCCTCCACTCATCGCAGGAGCAAGCGTGGTCAGCCTGAGCGCTGTTTATCTAATTATTGCTCAGTATCAGTTTAACAACAGTGCAAGTTGGCATCCTCTGGTTATTCCTTTATTGTTTCAGACCCCCCTTGCATTCTTCGTCACTTTGATCTGGAAGTATTTCAACACGCATAAGGAGCGTGAGAATATCAGAAATGCCTTTGGATATTACCTGCCGGACAAGATCGTAGACCAGGTTGCAAAAAACATATCACATGTCAGAACAAACAGCCAGATGGTTTACGGCACGTGTTTGTATACTGATGCAGAACAATATGCCACTTTGTCGGAAACCATGAATCCTGAAGAACTCAGCAGATTCATGAATAGATATTATGAAGCTATCTTCCAACCGGTAATGCAACACAATGGAATTGTGTCGGACGTCGTAGGCGATTCCATGCTATCAATATGGGCCACGCGAGATCCTGATGCTGCTCTCAGGAATCAGGCGTGCCTCACTGCACTTGATATAACAACTGCTGTGCGCCGTTTTAATCAGGCTTCTGTTGTTTTCCAGCTTCCTACACGCATCGGATTACATTCCGGACGCATGGCCATTGGCAATATCGGCGCTATTGATCATTACGAGTATCGCGCTGTGGGAGATGTGGTTAATTCAGCGTCGCGGTTAGAGGGGCTAAACAAATACCTCGGCACCCGGATACTGGTCTCGAAGGAAGTACTCAACGAACTTGATGGATTTCTGACAAGGAGGCTCGGGGAATTCATTCTGGCAGGGAAAACAAGGTCTATAGTGGTATATGAACTAATATGCCGTTTGCAGGAATCTGAAGAAAAACAAAAGGCCCTTTGCGCGATTTTTGACGAAGCGCTCAGTGCCTACAGGGACAAATCATGGGATAAGGCAATCGAAAACTTCTATGAATGCACGAAAATATATGGCGAAGATGGACCAGCGTCCTTTTATACAAAATTATGTAAGAAGTATAAAGAAAAACCGCCAGAGGAGATGTGGAACGGACTAATTTTTCTGGACAAAAAATAGAATTTATCCATCACTCACTCCTTGCAAAAACCAAATCTTATAGCAAGCCATAAGTTTTTTCTTGAAGTCTGTATTTACGCAGCAGTTACTCCTTCAACTCGATCCCCCTTTTGTATTAACCCTTTTCCTTTGACTCTCCTGGCAAGGCTTCTATCCTGCTGAATGGATATAACCTCATTATCACTCGGCGCTATCTTTACCGCCCGAACCGAATGTTCCTCTGTGAATGGTTACAGAAAAAAACTGTTTTGCTGTCATGTAGATTTACAGCATGCATCTACAAATGTATATGAACTTGACAAAAGAGCAGGCCTGCCCTGATTTTATGATCTATTAGGCTAATCGCTCATTAAAAAAATTTGTATATGTAAAACAACAGGTTATATCAATTCATCCATAACCGCTTTTCTCCTTTTTTCTTCTTGGCACGGGATTTGAGTAATATGATCTTTAGCAGCTTGGGTTCCTGCTGGACATACTGGTTCTTGGGGTTGGCGCATGCCGTAAACTCCGGTGATCTGATGGTGCCTTAATGCGCAATGAGCCAGAAAGGAGGTGAGATAATAGGTTAGATAAATGGATTGACTTCTATAGTGATCGGTAAATAAGCAGAACCTATTGCCAGCATTAAAAAAAATACTTTTCGGACAGGCACTAAATAACAATAACGACGGCTTCGTAAAAATTCCATCTGTCCCGCTATGTGGGATTGTGCTTCATCCTGGTGCTGAGTACAATGTTATCGCTTCGAGCTTGAGTTATGATTAAGGAATAGGAGGAATGGCTCATGACTGAGAAACCAACTTGCAAAGAATTGAAACAAAGGGTCAAGAAACTGGAGAAAGAGGCTGCCGAGCGGAAATGGACCAAGGATGCTTTATGGCGGGCAGAGGAACAGATTGGAAGTTATCAATTTATTGTTGAATCTGCCCACGATTCTATCTTTTTCAAGGACCTGGAAAGCCGTTATCTTATTATCAACGCCAAAACTGCAGACGCCTTTGGACTATCCAAAGAACAAGTTGTTGGAATGAATGACTATGAAATAATGCCAAATAAGGAAGAAGCCAGGAAAAATGTCGAAGATGACCAGCTTGTTTTTAATACAGGTAAGCCGAAAGAAATTACTAAACAAATGACTAGCGCAGATGGAAAAGAATGTTGGTTCAAGGCAATAAAGGTCCCGAAATTTGATGACAATGGAAACGTTGTTGGGCTCATTGGCATAGCCCGTGACATCACCGAGCAAAAGCGGGCAATGAAAGAAAAAAAGCAGCTTGAAGCGCAATTACAACAAGCACAGAAGATGGAAGCTATTGGCACCTTGGCAGGAGGCATAGCCCATGACTTTAATAACCTGCTCATGGGAATCCAGGGGAATATCTCTCTACTACTTTTGGACATCGATTCTTCACACTCCCATTATGAAAGCTTAGGAAGCATTAAAAAACAGGTTAAGAGCGGAGCCAAATTAGTCTCACACCTTCTTGGATATGCCAGGAGGGGAAAATATGAGGTGAAGCCGGTCAACCTGAATCAATTGGTGGAAGAGCTGTCTGAGACCTTTGGCAGAACCAGAAAGGAGATTACGATTAGCCGAAACCTTACTGAGGACTTATTGGCGACAGAGGTTGACCAGGGTCAGATGGAACAGGTTTTATTAAACCTGTTTATCAATGCTTCAGATGCTATGCCAGGTGGAGGTAAGATCATCTTGAAGACCATGAACGCTACCCATAACAATATAAAAGACAAGCTGTATGATGATCTAAAGCCTGGCGACTATGTATTGTTGACCATGACCGACACCGGCACTGGTATGGACAAAAGCACCATGGAACGTATCTTTGATCCTTTCTTTACGACTAAAGAGATGAGTTGTGGCACAGGTCTTGGTTTAGCTTCCGTTTATGGCATCATAAATGCCCATGGTGGATATATTGATGTAGAATCTAAGAAAGGACAAGGAAGTACCTTCAGTCTTTATCTGCCTGTATCAGAAAAAAAGTACCGGAAAGTTGTCAAAACTGCGGTGGAAATCACCAAGGGAACCGAGACGGTCCTAGTGACAGACGATGAAGAGACTGTCCTGGAAGTAAGCAAGGGTTTGCTTGAAGCCATGGGGTATCGTGTATTAATAGCCAGAGACGGGAATGAGGCTATCGAGGTTTATAAGAAAAATCGAGATGATATAGACATCGTTCTTTTGGACATAGTTATGCCCAATATGGGTGGCAGCAAGGTATATGAGCGTATGAAAGAAATAAACCAAGACATAAGAGTCTTGCTTTTAAGTGGCTACAGTATTGATGGGGAGGCCAGAGAGATATTGGAACGAGGCTGCAATGGTTTTATTCAGAAGCCGTTCAATATAAAGGAGCTGTCCGCAAAACTAAGGGAGATTTTAGACGAACAATAGAAATTCATTTCATCTTTCCCAAATTTCTAGTTTCCAATTTCAAGTTTCAAGCCGTGAACGGCTGCGAACAAACCAAGAAAGGAAAAAGAAAATAGAAATCGGAAAATTCATTGCAAAGCCCAGAAGTTTATTAGTCATGCTATCGATCCTTGGATTGATTGCCGGAATACTGCTAACAGGTTCGTCCGCTCAAGCGCTGTGTATCCAGTCTGAAGAGGATAGCCATTGGAAGAACTACGATCCGGACACTCGTGGTATCACTAAAGTTCAAGCCTGAGCAACACAGCTATTGATGTTCAGGGTCAGCGAAAAATCACAAGTTATGGCCTTTCGAGGTATAACTACAATTCCCCTATTTCAATAGACTTCAACCTAATCTGCACCAATCTCTTGCGCATCAAGGACTTGCGAAAAGTTTCGACATATCCATTGGTATGCCTGCGCTTTTCACAAACTTTGCTGCATCAAGATCTCGGCACATTGTAGTTGAAATTAAGCAGATTACATGATAAGGGAAAAATATGAAACAAATTCAGATAGCTATTCTTATTCTCACAATATTTGTGACCATGTTTGTGGGATATCTGTTTCCGACTATAGCCGCGGCGGAAATGGATGGTTTTTGGGTAGGCAAGATTGTATCTGTACAGGGGAGGGTTCAGGTTCGAAGAGCTGGCGCAGCCGAGTGGGTTTCTGTCCGATTGAACGAGACGTATGGCTTTGGTGACATGATTCGGGTGCAGGAGCAAAGCCGGGCAGCCGTTGTCCTCCGTAGCGGAGCCATCCTACGTCTTGATCAGAAGACCACAATTACCTTTTCCGCTTCAGAGCAAAAAGAAGAGAGTTCTTTGCTCGACCTGCTCCACGGCGCCGCGCACTTTTTCAGCCCCACCCCGAGAAAACTTAAAGTGACAACTCCGTTTGTCAACGCGGCTGTGGGAGGAACGGAGTTTTTTGTTCGAGTTGAACGTAATCAGACATTGCTGTCCGTTTTTGAAGGACGGGTAGCTGCCATAAATGAGGCGGGAAGCCTTGTCCTTGCAAGCGGTCAATCGGCCATAGCCTGGACCGGTCAGGCGCCCGTGTCACAAGTTGTGGTGCGTCCCAGAGACGCAGTCCAATGGGCTCTCTATTACCCGCCGATTCTGGATTATCAACCAGCCGATTTTCCAGGTGGTGGCGAAACCAGTTGGCAAGCCATGGTTCGAAAATCGATCGGTTTTTTCTGGGGAGGGGACCTGGCCAGTGCATTTTTCAACCTCAAGGAAACACCCGATGATATCTCTGATCCGCGTTTTTTCACCTATCGCGCCGCATTACACCTTTCTGTCGGGCGCGTTGATGACGCAAGCGCTGATATTGAGAAAGCACTTAATCTTGATCCATATGATAATCATGCCTTTGCACTTCAATCAATCATTGCTGTGGCACAAAACAGGAAGGAGCAAGCCCTTGATCTGGCAAGGAAGGTCGTGGAGTTTGCCCCTGAATCTTCTGCCGCAAGGGTGGCGCTTTCTTATGCGCAACAAGCGCATTTTGATATCAAAAGTGCGTTGGTCAGTCTCAAAGAAGCAGCCAACCTCGATCCGGAAAATGCCCTGGTGCAAGCAAGACAGGCTGAGTTGCAGCTCTCCATGGGAAATCTGGATGAAGCCGTCAGGGCTGCCAGGGAAGCTGTTAGCCTGAATCCCGATATTGCACGCACACAAACCGTTCTGGGATTTGCTTATCTGACCGAAATCAAAACCTTGGATGCAAAGAACGCTTTCAAAAGGGCGATTGAACTCGACCAGGCAGCCCCCCTCCCGCGGTTGGGATTAGGGTTGGCAAGAATCCGGGAAGGTGATTTGAAACAGGGCCGTGGTGAGATTGAGATCGCCGCGAGTCTTGACCCGGATAACTCGCTTATCCGTAGCTATTTAGGAAAGGCCTATTTCGAAGAAAAGCGTGATAAGTCGGCAAGGAACCAGTTGGCAATGGCGAGGGAGCTTGATCCGCTTGATCCAACTCCCTGGTTTTATGACGCGATTCGTAAACAGACTATAAATCGTCCGGTGGAAGCCCTGCAGGACCTTCAAAAATCGATTGAACTGAACGACAACCGGGCAGTCTACCGTTCGCGCATGCTGCTCGATGAAGACCTGGCAGCCCGCAGCGCAAGCCTTGGGCGCATCTACAGTGATCTTGGATTTCAGCAGTTGGCCCTAGTGGAAGGGTACAAGTCGCTTAATACCGACCCTTCCAACTATTCTGCGCACAGGTTTCTGGCCGATTCATACGCTGCATTGCCGCGTCACGAGATTGCAAGGGTGAGCGAACTGCTTCAGTCTCAACTCTTGCAACCGATCAACATCACTCCTGTTCAGCCCAGTTTCGCGGAGAGCAATCTGCTCATACTGGAGGGAGTCAGTCCGGCGAATCCGTCCTATAACGAGTTTAGTACGCTCTTTAATAGTAATCGTATCGCGCTGCAAGCCAGTGGCGTTGTGGGAGAAAACACCACACCGGGTAATGAAATCGTCCTTTCCGGCGTGTGGGGAAGGGGGTCTTACAGCCTTGGTCAGTTTTATTATGAAACAGACGGGTTCCGGGAAAACAATGATCTGGAGAAGGACATTACCGATGTTTTTGCCCAGGTGAACCTCTCGCCCAAAACAAGCTTGCAGGGAGAATTTCGCCACAAAGAGACGAAATACGGTGACCGTGCTCTTTCATTCGATCCATTTGATCCTTCTCTGAAAACAAAAGCGCGCGAAAATACGTGCCGCTTAGGTCTTTATTATGCGCCTGCATCACACTCGGATCTTGTGGCATCGGTGATCTATCAGGATGCAACGGAAGAACAATCTCGCGATTTTTTCGGCTTCCCCATGAAAGTAGAAGGTGACACCAAGGGCTACATCGCAGAGACACAGTACATGTTTCGCAAACCATCTCTCAACCTGATTGGGGGTGGCGGCCACTATGAATTGGATTCCAGTCGTAGCTTCATAGATGATTTCGATACAGTGCATGACAATGGTTATTTGTACTCTTATATTCGCTATCCATCTGAACTGACATGGACTGTTGGCGCGAGTTTCGATTCATTCGACGATGACCTGATCGGTAAATTTGACAGAGTTAATCCGAAGTTTGGAATGATCTGGAACCTGACGCCGGAGACCACCTTACGCCTTGCCGGATTTAAGGTGTTCAAGCGTACACTGATCGCTGATCAGACTGTGGAGCCCACACAGGTGGCAGGCTTCAATCAGTTTTTTGACGATTTCAATGGAACCGGATCCAGCAGGTACGGAGCAGCAGTTGACCAAAGGTTTTCATCAAGTTTATACGGTGGATTGGAGCTTTCCAACAGAGCCTTGAATGTGCCTATAGTAACTGGAGAAGTCGTCGTAACTGAAGATTGGGCAGAGGAACTGTATCGGGCATATCTGTATTGGACTCCCCATCGCAGCATAGCCATCAAAGCTGAATATCAACTGGAGAGATTCGAGAGAGAGAGATTGGATGAATTTAATGAAACACCTTTTATGATGAAAACTCATCTTCTGCCGGTGGTGTTGGGTTACTTCCATCCGTCAGGTTTTTTCAGTCGTCTGCAAACAACCTATGTAAATCAGAAGGTGGAGTTGATTACGGGGGATAAGGTTGATGACGAATTCGTGTTAATGGACGTGACATTGGGATATCGTATGCCCAAGCGGTACGGCATCATGAGCATCAAGATAAAAAACTTGTTTGATGAGAACTTCGATTTTGAAGGAATTGACTCTCGAACATCTCAAACAGCCACAAATTCTCCATTTGTGCCGGAACGAACTCTTCTTATCTCGTTTACAATGGCGTTTTGATCAGATGCCGTTACTGAACCATTTATCATTCAACGTTTTTAAAGGGGGTGATATGAAACAACTTTTGAAATCCAAACTGGTGTAACTTTCAATAACCAAAACACTTACAGCATTGCGAGGAGGATAAACCATGCACAGAAAAATAGGATTCTCAAGTATTCTGCTTATCGGCATTCTCGTTGCCCTGATACCCATGTCTGCGTCATGCAGTGGAATCATCAAGGTTGAAAAACCCTCACCCACCTATGAGGAGACGGCTTCTAACTCTCCAGTACTTGAAGGTTGGGAAAAGGCGCCGGTGTCTAAAGAGCTTAGAGGGTGGCTAAAGAAAAACAGGACAGCGGTGATGGTCTTTGTAACTGAGGATGGACATGTAAGAGTATCGAATCTCGAAGGAAAAGAGATCCAGCCCTGCGGACAACTTGTCGGAACAAGGATAGAGGGTAAATGCAGCCACTTAAAGGAAGTAACGATAAAAAACATGCTTCAAATGTCCTCAATAGTAACTTCAGGCAGTCCTCAATGTATTACGATAAACTTTATGGGAACTCTGGTGCAGCTTAATCCGCAAACAGGGCGATTGTGCGGCGAATAAATCAAAAGGATCGCTGATGCCTGACATTGATGCTTTTGTAAAAGGACTTTTTACAGCTCAATATGGTACCGTGCGATCTTGTTTAGCAGGCCCTGGCGTGTCAGGCCAAGTATGCGGGCTGCCTGGGAACGGTTGCCTTCTGTCTTCTCCAGGGCCTCAATAACCATCTGTTGCTCAATTCGTTGCGTAACCTCTTGTAACGTACAGTCAGTCGCGGGAATTGAAATTTTCGGGCTTAATGAAGCATTTATTTTTGCCGACAGGAACTCTTCCCTGATCTCCTTATCCCTTTCTGCCAGGGTCAGAGCCCGTTCGATTTCGTTTTGGAGCTCTCGTACATTGCCTGGCCAATCATACTGTGAGAGAAGATTTAATGCACGAGGAGTCAACCTGGCAGAAGGCCTTTTTTGCTTTTTGGTCAACTTCTTCAGGAAGTGGGCAGATAGCAGGGGGATATCTTCTCTTCTTTCGCGCAAGGGTGGAAGCGTAATTGGAAATACATTAACCCGATAAAAGATGTCCTCGCGAAAAGTTCCTTTTTTTACCTCATCTTCGAGGCTGCGATTCGTGGAAGCAATAAGCCGGACATCTACATTGATGTATCGAGTGCCTCCTACTCGCCTTACCTGCCCCTCCTGAAGGACCCTGAGGAGTTTTACCTGCATGGCGACAGGCATCTCTCCAATCTCATCAAGAAAGATCGTCCCCCCGTGGGCCAGCTCAAAAAGGCCTTTCTTGTCTGTGATGGCCCCTGTAAAGGCGCCCTTGATATGACCAAACAGCTCGCTTTCCAACAGGTTCTCGGAGAGCGCTCCACAGTTTTCCGCCACAAAGGGCTTCTCCTTCAAGCAGCCATTATAATGGATGGCCCTGGCGACAAGCTCCTTTCCCGTCCCAGTTTCACCCTGGATCAGCACAGACGTGGTTGTATCGATAACTTTATCCATGAGGGCAAAGACCTGGCGCATCGCAGGACTGGAGCCAATGATCCCCTGCAGGTTGAAACGGTCCTGCACCTGTGATTTAAGCCTGAGATTCTCTTGCTCCAGAGAACTGGCATGGTCTTTGAGTTTTCCATAAAGCCTTGCATTTTCTATAGAGATGGCAATAATTCCGGAAAGGATTTCCAACAGCCTGGTCTCCCTTGCCGTAAACTCTCCCTCAAGCTTGTTCAGGGCATAAATGACTCCTATCAGCCCTTTGCGAGTGCGCAATGGGAGACAGATCATAGACTTGGTAACAAAGCTTTCCTGAAGATCGATTCCCTTAAAGAATCGGTCATCCTTGGAGGCATCCTGGATCACGACCGGCCGTTTTTCCCGCAACACCCATCCAGCCACTCCCAGATGGTCAGAAAACCTCATCCGTTGCATCCTCACGGAATCGCTGTTTTTTTCCTTTTCCAGAGTACGGATAAAATAGAACTCCTTCCGAGCGGCATCATGCAAGGCAATGGATGCGCCTTCTATACGGAAGACCGTCTTGATCTTGCTCAGGATGCTCTTGAGCATCTCATCGAGATTACGTATGGCATGAATCGATGCAGATGCGTCATATAAGAGTGTAAGCTCCTCCTTTGTGAACAAGCCCTCCTGGTTTATATCTTCCATCCCGCTCTTCCATTCAAAATATCAATCAACGTAACAGATTACGGTTTACGGTTGATTAAAACATAAAACTGTTAACTGTAAAACCGATAACCGTAAACCGTTACCAATAAACAAATATAGACTTTCAGATAAATAATTTCACTGCGTTAGGAACGGGGACGAAATAACTTCCCCAGGTAGGCGCATAGATTTGGGTCAAATTTGTTCGATCTTAAATCACAAAAGTTGATGGAATAGCTGGCTATTTTGATATTTTTGTGATTTGAGATCGTGCAAAGGTGGCCTGAAGCTGTGATGCATAGTTGAGGAAGTTATTTCGTCCCCGTTCCTTATCAGTCGTCGACGTATAACTAATACGCCTTCCTCCTTCTGGCCTTGTAAAATTAATTATCTGAAACTCTATAGCAGGGTAAACGTTTTCTGTCAACTAAATTTACACCAAGTCCATCTATATGTATATGAAGTTGGTAACTAACATGATCGTTCTTCGATTATGTCAGGTTCACGGAATGCTTGATTTAAATAAAATATATTTGCAAACCAACAGGTTATAATCTTCTGATCTTCTCAACATCATCCAATCCTAAAGCATCGGCTAACATGATCTTTACTTGTTGCTCAAACATAGATATCCTCCCTTGACGTTACAATAATAGTTACATATAGATGACTCTGTTGATTTACTGTCATTTTAAAAAAACTGGCGCAACATGATATGTATGATGCTGAATCTACAACGATATACTGTATCTTGATTTTTAAAATCGGAGTAAATCAACAGAATCATAGATTTTTACATAAATAATTTCACGATACTTCGGAAGGTTGTAACTTTTTGATATTTATAATTACTGAAAGGACAAACAACATGGAACAAATCGTATTTGAAACTGATTTCCCAAAATTAAATTTACTAAAACGAGGAAAGGTAAGAGATATGTACGATCTTGGCGAAACTCTCTTAATGGTTGCCACTGATCGAATCTCGGCATTTGATGTGATAATGCCTGATCCGGTGCCGGAAAAAGGAAAAATTCTTACACAAATTTCCCTGTTCTGGTTTGATGTAATGAAGCCTGTTATATCTAATCATATTATTTCCAGTAATGTTGACGACTATCCTGAGATCTGCAAACCTTACGCAGAAATGCTTCGCGATAGGAGCATGCTTGTAAAAAAAGCCAAACCCCTTTCTATTGAATGCGTTGTAAGGGGTTATATCTCCGGGTCGGGCTGGAAATCATATCAGGAATCAGGGATTGTCTGCGGTATAAAACTGCCTGATGGTTTACAAGAATCTGAAAAGCTCCCCGAACCTATTTTTACACCTTCAACAAAGGAAGAGGTTGGTGTTCATGATGTAAACATTAATTTTGAAGAAGCTGTAAAAATAGTAGGCAGAAACCTTGCAGAAAAGGTAAAAGAGATAAGTCTTTTAATTTATAAAAAAGGGGCTGAACTGGCTGATAAAAAGGGCATAATAATTGCGGATACAAAATTTGAATTTGGCATTTTTGAAAATAATATCATTCTTATAGATGAAATACTGACCCCTGATTCATCCCGATTTTGGCCCAAAGAGTCTTACAGTCCCGGTCAATCACAAAAGAGTTACGACAAACAGTATTTAAGAGATTATCTTATTTCAATCAACTGGGACAAATTACCACCAGCTCCTTTTCTTCCAAAAGAAGTAGTCAAAAATACACGTGAAAAATATCTTGATGCATTAAACCTGATTACCGGAAAAAGTTATGGACTTTAAAAATAATCAGGTTCCACTGTCACTTATAGATTCAAAGAATCAAACCTTTCGCATTACAACCGAGACAGGTATAGATGATATTTTAGCTTCTATTAAGAATGTGGGTTTGATAAATCCCCCGATACTAATAAAAAAAAAGTCAGAATATACCATTATATGCGGTTTCCGTAGAATTGCAGCATGCCGGATACTTGGTTTGTTGAATATAGAGGCGAAAATTCCGGTCTCTAACGCTAATGAGCTTGACTGTCTTAAATTTGCAATAACAGACAATTCATTCCAAAGACCGCTCAACCTGATTGAACAGTCCAGAGCGCTTTGTATGCTTTCCGGCTTTTTTAAAGATATTACAAGTCTCGCTGAGGCAGCGTCATCACTTGGTTTGCCGCGTAATCCATCTCTAATAAAGAAAATAATAAATATCTATCATCTTCCATTGCCCATTCAAAACTGTGTACTATCCAACAGCATTTCTCTTTCAATGGCAGTGGAACTCGGTAAATTTGAAAAAGATACCGGAATTACTTTTGCCGAAATTTTTAATGATCTTAAACTGGGGCTGAACAAGCAAAGAGAACTAATCACAATGATTAATGAAATTTCCCTTCGCGAGAACATTCCAGTCATGAAAGTTATTCAGGAAAACGATTTCCAGGAAATTCTGCAAAATGATGAGCTTGATCGAACTAAAAGGACCGAAAAATTAAGATTTTATTTAAAAAAGAGACGTTACCCCTCAATCACTCGTGCTGAAAAGAAATTTGAAGAACTTGTTAAAAAATTAAAGCTCGGAAACAACATGAAACTGATTCCCCCAAAAAATTTTGAGGGCAACACATTTATTATAAAATTATACTTCAATACCCTGAAAGATCTTCAGGATCACGCGGATACTCTTAAAAAAATCTTACGAAATCCCACAAAGCTCATTGACGAGATACAAGATCTGAAGGAGGTATAAATGAAAAGGTTGATATTACTGGTGATATGTCTTCTTGTTTTGGTGTTTCCGACGAGCAGCTTGGCTGGAATTTACCATGCGCCAGAAGATGGGTGGTGTCTCAATCCTCGAGGCTGTTCGAATCAAGCCCCCAGGCTGGCCGTCATGTCAGCCTTGGTTTCGGAGTTGGAAGAATTGGTTGAGCGGGCGGAGATTCACAATTCCTGCGTGATCAACGGCCGTACGTTTTATATCGGGAAGTTGAGTGGCAACAAGGTGGTCTTGTTCCTAAGCGGCATGAGCATGGTGAACGCCGCCATGATGATCCAGACCGCGCTCGACCACTTCAATGTGATCGGCATCGTTTTTTCCGGCATCGCCGGGGGTGTCAATCCGGGCCTCAACATCGGGGATGTCACCGTGCCGGCAAGGTGGGCCCAATACCAGGAAAATCTCTTTGCCGGAGAAACTCCGGAAGGGTGGGATGTCGGCTTGTATACGGATATTTTTGGCAACTTCGGCATGATGTTTCCACAGTTCGTGAGCGTTACGCGCAAGGGTGAGACTCCGGACGCGGAAAAGAACAAATTCTGGTTCGAGGTTGATCCGGAGATGTTACGTGTTGCCGCAAGAGTTGGGAACCAGGTGGTACTCAATACCTGCACACCCGAGGGCATGTGTTTGGATCACGAGCCCATCGTGGTCGTGGGCGGGAATGGAGCGAGCGGTCAAACGTTCGTTGACAATGCGGAATACCGAGATTGGGTATGGGGCAACTTTGAAGCCGATGCGCTCGACATGGAGTCGGCTGCTGTGGCTCATGTGGCATATGTGAATCAGGTGCCCTTTATCGCCTTCCGTTCGCTTTCGGACTTGGCAGGCGGTGGAGCCGGCGAGAATCATATCTCCACATTCCTTCAACTGGCTGCCGAAAACTCGTCCAGAGTCGTCGTTGCCTTCCTGAAGGAGTGGTCAGAGGAACATTAGGAACGTGGATAAAATAATCTCCCCAACTGACCCATTCAATTTTTGACTGCATGGACTAAAATGAAACATTGGAAAAAAGTAATGCGGTAGCACAACAGCTAATTTGCTGAAATAAGACTAAAGCCATAAACGAGAAGCCGGTATTTAAATAAATCAACTTATTGTTCATTATCGGCAAAATAATCTAAAGGCAGGGTTTAAATACAGCCCTGCCTTGTTTTTATTTCTTCGGGAGTTGTGATTTCCAGTTGAAAAAGAAGGTATCATTAAGACGGCACAATAAGTCGGATAATGGGATATGAGAAAAAATAACTTAAGATGTGTCATGTTTGTTGCATGCATATTGTGTTCTTTTATTTTGTTAAATTCAAGCTGCGATAATAATTCTATCCGTGCATCATATCATGTTGTTGGGGGGCCATGTGAATATGACGAGATTCATGGAACAGCGACCATAACATGGACCGGGGATCCGGTAATTGATGCAGACAACTGCAAAAATGCTATAGAAATCAAATTTACATTTACGCCTGATAATCCTTCTGCAAGAAATCATTATCGCTTTCCAGACTGGTCTGACGAAAATCAGCGCTTCACGGTTGGCGGTGGTAAAAATCCACCAAAAAACCGGGCGGTGTCAAGAGGACTTATGAAAGGAAGCGTTCATGAATGTGTTAGATCGGAAATTATCAATGGTACCTGCACTCCTGTTATTTTTTCTTTTCCAGACATTGACTTAAGAGGGTGGGAAGATGAATGTTTTTAAATTGAAATAAAGTGACATGGACACCTATGCCTCTTAAAAATTAAATCTGGCGAAGTCTACCTTTATAAAGGTGGTTCTTTTACAGACCGCCCAAACTTAAAACAAGTGAGAGGTCAGGGCTTGACGGTGATTATAGGTTGAAATTGGCTCTTTAGAGGAGGTCAAGGCAAATGTTTGCCAGACACAAAAAACATCCTTTGAAATTTGCAGTGCTAGCTTTGTTGATTATCAATTTAACTGCCTGGTCATCAGCAACTGCCTGGGACGAGTGTACTGTGGATCTTTATCAGGCCGTCGTGGACATTCGGCTGCTCAGTCCGTGCGAGCCGCCCGGCTTTTCACCCGATGACGCCTATGACTTCCAGGAGTCGTTTGTGGAGAGGTTTGAGGACCAATTAGTCGGCTATAAGCTGGGGTTGACCTGGGGGAAGGGGTTAAATGCCAAGGAACCGGTATACGGCCGTTTGTTCAGCTCGATGCTGCGCGAAAACAATGACAGCATTTATTTGAGTGACTTCGTCAAGCCGATGCTGGAGCTGGAAATCGCCTACATTTTCGGCGATGATGTGATTTACCCCGTTACCCTGGAAAATTTACAGGCATCTGTTGACAAGGTAGCCCCGGCCGTGGAACTGCCTGACTTGTTCTTTAAGAATCTGTCTGATCTTGACTGGAAGGACTTGATTGCACTCGACGTGGGTCCGCGTCGGGTAATTATTGGGGAAGCAATGGATCTGGGTGAGGTGGATGTAAACACGATAATGGCTGTGGCCGGACATGAGGGCCAAATCGTCAGCAAAGGGGTAGCGACCAACAACATGTGGGGTGATCAGTGGAGTGCGCTGCTGTTTTTGGTCGAAAAGTTGCATTCGCGCGGCTACCAGATCAAAGCAGGTGACTTTGTAATAACAGGCGCGATGAACTCGCTGGCCTTTATCGAACGCGGCAATTACAAGGTCGATTATGGTGGATTGGGCATGATTAAATTTAAAGTTAACGGTCGAAAAGAGGCGGAAAACTGAACTTTTAGATGACGAGGAAAAAATGAGAGCAAGTATGTCAAAGAAATCATTAATCATCGGCATCTTTTTTTTATTGCTTTTGCTCCTGGCGGGTAATGCCGGCAGCGGGGCTTTTTCAGTTGGATAGCTTTCGGGGTGGGATGCTGGCTTCCCTGTTACGCCAGATCGCCCAGATCGCGCCTGTTTATGCCCTGGCTATCTTCCTGGAAGAGACGGCCGGCTGGTCTGCAGCGGAAACGGGATGGGTGTTCGCAGCCTCCGCTATCGGTGCGGTGATTGCGGGGGTCCACTGAGCGGATGGCTTGCCAACCGATGGGGCACGAAACGGGTCGTCATCGGAGGCAAGATCGGGACGGGCAGGGCCACGTCATTTAAGCTGATAACCTCTTGAATTCACAAGAATTGTTTACTTATTCAATTTTCAATAAATTCGAAGAACAAAGCTCGAAATCCGAAACAAATACGAATGACCAAAATTCAAAATTTCAAACATGGTGGAGCGCTATAGATATTGCATAAGTGCCTGACATATTTTGGTCATTTGATATTCGAAATTAGATATTGTTTTGAGTTTCGATATTCGTATTTCAGATTTTGAGGTCCCCACAAACTCTAAATATTAGCACTTTAGCACTGACTTTGACGTTTCCCTGTCGGGACGGGGGACGGGCTTGACTAATTGGACATATTAGGATTATGATATGAATGCAGATGTAATACTGCAAAGAGGTGAAACATTCCACGACAAGCCAGACTGGATGCGCCGGAACGTTCCATGCACATATTTTTTTGCGCAGCTCTTCATCTGGATTTTGGGCAGGGGGGAATTTGTTGAGCAGCTTATCAAACAATCAGATCAGACAAGAAAAGAGCAGTTTGCCGTTTATGAGCGTTTACAACATGCTGTTTCATAGATTGAAAAAAATTGTGACAAAGAAAATGTTAGCGTTAAAGTATTGAAATCAGGAGGCTGGCGTCGTAAGATTACGATAGTCAGATCTCAACTGCCAAAAGAACTTGTTGAAGAATGGGGGACTTTCTCTAACTGAAACCAGCCGTCATTTGGGTGTGTATCCTTCTGCAATTGCAAAAACTTTTTACAGGTTAGATAAACATAAGTCCAATTAGTCAAGGATGTCCCCGAACTTCACCCGACCCCCACGACCGGCTTACTTGCTGTGGGTATCGATCATATCCTGGATGGCCTTTTTACAAACCGGGCAAAATTGGTCGTATATTTTGGATTTCATCGTGCAGTCGATGAAGGGGCGGTAGACCCCTTTGGCGACATAGCCGCCGCCTTCATACACCCCGACAGTTGATTCATATTCAGGCGTAGCAGGTGTGGGGATTGGCGTCCCTTCATCTACCATGTCTATCCACTTGCTACTAAAATCGACAAGTGTCGTAAGATTGGGTTCCCAGGGTTCTTTGTCCAATGGATAGAAATCTTCCACCACAAATTCAGACGTATAGTATTCATCTCCCAATCCGGCAAAAGTATGGCCAAATTCATGCAGAGTCAGGAAATCGGATTCTTCATTATCGCTCGTAACGATGCAATAATGGTTATAAATGCCGCATCCGCCGTACTTGGAATGGTTGACCAGGATAAAAATCTGATCATAAGGCGCATTGGAAGCTAAGTCTTTCACCGTCTTGAAATCGTCGGTCGTAAGATAGCGTTCTAAGCCGAAAGTGTCAAAAGTGGTATTGGCAATGGTATCTCTATAGATATCTTCACTTGGAATATCCGTACCGGATTCTCTCGACCAGGCATACACTCCCCATATATTGATCTTGTCTCTATTTTCGTTATATGGCGAGGATTCAAGAAGGTATTCGTTGAAGCGTTTGCAGTCTTTCCTCAGTTTTCTCCGTTCTTTCCGGGTATATCCTTCGGGGATAATCACAATATCCAGTTTTTCATTAGGGTTGCCGGAGTGATGTATTTTAAATTTTCGGTAGTTATGCTTTTTGTGCCTGATCATTTCAGTTTTATGGGGAATGAAGTCCACGGAATATTTCTCTTCCCAATTGAACTCCTCGTTTCTTCTGAAAAAATCGATCCGTACGGCGTGTCTTGGCATGGGCATGGTTACGGCTTCATAAAAAGACCGGTTCCGGGTTTGGGCTTCATCCGTACCCTGCCACTCCCAAAAAAGCGTCGAGTATCCCCTGGAATACAGCAATTCGTTTGACCACAGGTCATGCATTTCAAATTTGTAGTTCCCATAATCGAAAGGGTCTGTCAGGATGGTCTTTGAACCGGCCCATCGGCGCTCTTCAACAAACGTGACCAATTGGTATTCTTCGTCTTCAAAATTGCCTGAGTGCAGATAATCCACACGGAGGGTTTTGTTTTTGAAATGATCCTCGAACTCTGCATTGACAAGCTGTGGCGTCAATATAAGAAATAGAACCAGGACGAGCTTTTTCATAGCTTTGACCTTTGTGTGTTAAAGTTGATAGGAAATTGCTTTTTTGCCGTGCCAAAATATTTAACACGAAATCTGGGGGGCTGCAAGATTTTTTTGCCCGATAAATGACTCTGTTGATTTACTATTTTTTCAAATCAAAGCTTGCCGTTTCTATCTGTTTTGTCGTAATTTCTACTCCGAAAGCCTAAAATTATTCAGACATGCAATTATTCGGTGGCAACAATGCCTTTACTGTGAATTGCTGTTTTTTTAATGAATGTTGTAACTTTTGCACATTAAATCTTATGAGTGTAACCAAAATAGAACATTGGCAATTGGAAAAAACCAAAACATAACAGTTCAGCCTTATCGTCATTCCGGCGAAAGCCGGAATCCAGTCAAATAATACCCTTTCCGCATGGATTCCGGGTTGCGAAGGAAACATAATATGAGCAAAGATCAAGCTTCTTCAAGCTGAAGAACTTGGATAATGAGATAATGGAGTCGTCCTTTGGTTAAGAAATTC
>Ga0255403_1010_pt1 | contig 21388 bp, 21 predicted proteins | sample ANMaggSSYBR01G11_FD_182131 | JGI IMG/M metagenome (GOLD analysis project Ga0255403, IMG submission 182131) | Sediment cell enrichment communities from methane seep in Santa Monica Basin, California, United Staets - ANME aggregate JGI... | ecosystem: Environmental > Aquatic > Marine > Cold seeps >...
CAAATGTAAGGACATAAATTATGGATAGTTCAAATTTGTTATCGATTGTAACATTTGTTTACGGGTTTGCAGCAATATTATATATCGCTGCATGGATCTTCAAAAAAAAGCTTCCGGGCTTGCTGGCAACGTGGACAGCTTTATTAGGGGCTATGGGTAATGCTGCCGGCATTATTATGCGATGGGTCGAGTCTTATAAGCTTGGGATTGGGCATGCGCCCTTGTCTAATATGTATGAATCCCTGGTCTTTTATTCCTGTACCATAGCGGTCATTTATCTTGTAATTGAACGAACTTACAAAAATCGAATACTAGGGGTATTTGCAATGCCCCTGGTGTTTCTTTCTATAGCTTATGCTTCCCTTTCTCCCAATGTAAATGATCGAATACAACCTTTAATTCCTGCGTTGAAAAGCAATTGGCTTATTGCTCATGTCATGACATGTTTTTTTGGTTATGCTGCTTTTGCGATAGCTTTTGGCATAAGCTTGATGTATCTTCTCGCGTGTGGAGATAAAAAGGGGAAAGGCTATTTGCTTTCACATTTCCCCAAGCCGACGTTTCTGGACAATTTGACACATCAAATGGTAACATTCGGTTTTTTATTTCTGTCTATTGGAATAATAACAGGAGCCGTTTGGGCCAACTCCGCCTGGGGGAGCTACTGGTCGTGGGATCCTAAAGAAACATGGTCTTTAATTACCTGGTTTATTTATGCAACATTATTGCATGCCAGATTGATGCGGGGTTGGCATGGTAAAAGAATCGCATATGTTTCTATTATAGGTTTTATGGCCGTTCTTTTCACTTATTTTGGTGTGAATCTTCTGCCGGGCTTGCACAGTTATGCCCAGTGATGGAAAAAACTTTATCGAACACCATCAATTTTACTTGACAAAAATGAAATCTAAAGGTAAAGAATTAAGAATTATTTGTTCTATTAACATCTTTACCAGTGCATTCAAACATCAACCAAGCTTGACGGAGTTTTCATGAGTACACAAGATGATAAAGCTAAAGAAGTTTCTGCTGATGGGGCTGCTGGACCAATTATTCTTTTTTTCATTTTAGGACTTGCTGCAAGTCTTGTATTTGGATGGATAATATTCCCGAAGCTTCTCTATTTCCAGAAAAAACAGCCGATAGATTTTAACCATGTACTTCATGTTGAAGCTGTTGAAGAGGGATGTGAAAGCTGCCATTTCTTTCGTGAGGATGGAAGTTTCTCCGGGATTCCAAAACTTGAGCAGTGCGTCGATTGCCATGAGGAAGCCCAGGGAGAGGATCCTAATGAAATAAAGTTTGTTGAGGAATATGTGGCAAATGGAAGAGAGGTTCCATGGCTGGTATATGCAAGACAGCCGGACTGCGTATTCTTTTCACATGCAGCGCATGTCAAAAAAGGGGAGATGGATTGCGGTACCTGCCACGGGCACATTGGCGAATCCGAACATTCAAGAGTTTATGAAGAAAACAGAATTACAGGTTACAGCCGGGACATATGGGGGAAAAATATATCGGGTTTAAAGAAACATACATGGGAGCGCATGAAGATGGATGATTGCGCTGAATGCCATACTACAAAAGAGATCAAAACAGATGTCGAGACACTTCCATGGCCGATAAACTGGCTCCCGCGACCTTATGAAAAACAGACCGGCAATCAAGCAAGAGTTAAGACAGTAAAAGAGGCATGTTTTGTATGCCATAAGTAAATAAACTTTAAAGCCGATTAGCTTAAGAGCCATACATTTTTAAGGGGTAGAATTTATGAAAATAGGCAGAAGAAGTTTCTTATCATTTGTAATTGGTGGTGCGGCTGGTACAGCTATTACACCATTACCATGGAAGCTGATGGATGATTCATCTATATGGTCGCAAAATTGGCCGTGGACTCCTGTTCCGCCGGATGGTGAATACAGTCAAAGTAATTCAGTTTGCACACTCTGCCCCGGTGGCTGCGGTATTACTGTGCGCAAAGTTGATGACCGGGTTGTTAAGATAGAAGGCATGAAGGGACATCCGGTAAACGATGGCGGTTTATGCCTTATGGGTTTATCGGGCCTTCAGTTGCTTTATGGTCCCACGCGAGTAAAAACACCATTAAAAAGAGTGGGGAAAAGAGGCGAAGGAAAGTGGGAAAAAATATCCTGGGATGAAGCTATCTCAGATGTTGCAAAAAAACTTGCTGATATTAGATCAAACGGCGGATCTCATACAGTTGGCTCAATTGTGGACTCAGAAAACGGGACAGTCCCTAATCTTTTTAAAAGATTTCTGACAACATATGGCTCTCCTAATTTTATGACTATGCCCTCCATTCAAGACTCATACGCAATGACATTGCAAGTTATGCAGGGTGTAAGTGCTCAAGTTGGATTTGATGCAGAAAATGCCGATTTTATATTAAGCTTCGGTAGCGGGATAATTGATGGATGGGGCTCGCCTGTGCGTATGTTTAAGGCCAACAGCGCCTGGAAAGCCAATGGCAAAAAAGTGGTACAGATTGAACCTCGTCTGTCAAATACAGCGGCAAAATCCGATAAATGGATTCCAATAAATCCTGGTACGGAAGCAGCTTTGGCATTAGGTCTTGCGAATATTATCATAAGCAACTCGTTAGATTCCAAAAAAATTAGTCAGTCAACCGGTTTTGACTCATTCAAGAAGCTGGTCCAAAACGAGTACGGCACCGATAAAGTATCAAAAATAACAGGGATAAACAGCGCCACCATAGTATCATTGGCTAAGAATTTTGCCCGAGCTTCAAAACCTTTGGCAATTTGCGGCAAAGGCCAGGGAAGCATACCCGGCAGCCTTAATGAATTTATGGCAGTGCATGCTTTAAATGCTCTTGTAGGAAATATAAATAAAGAAGGTGGTGTTTGGGCTGTAACCGATACCGAATATATTAATTGGCCTAAGCCTGAAATGGATAGCATTGCAGAAAACGGTATGCAAAAAGAGCGTATAGATGGAGCAGGCAGTGAATATCCGCATACAAAATCTCTGTTAAATCGATTGGTCGAGGTTATTAATTCCGGGGATGGATCTCTTGAGGCACTTTTTGTCTCAGGTGCAAATCCTCTGTATTCAATGCCAGGCAGTAAAGCAATTAAGAATGCATTTGATAACATACCGTTTATTGTAAGTTTTTCATCATACATGGATGAAACCGCCAGTAATGCCGATTTAATTTTGCCTAATCATGTTTACCTGGAACGCTATGAGGATGTACCCACGCCGGCCGGGTTGTCTAAGCCCATTGTCGGTCTTACAAGGCCTGTGGTAAAACCCCAGTTTAACACAAAGCATGTTGGCGATGTTGTAATGCTTATAGCAAAAGCACTGGGAGGTGGAATAGCCGATGCTTTTTCTTGGGAGAGCTATGAGGCCTGCCTTAAAGAAACATTAGGCGTTAAATGGGATATTTTGGTGGAAAAGGGATTCGAATTTAATGGTGACAAATGTATATTGGAAGGCGATTTCAATTTTTATCCTGACGCCATGAAATCACTTTCCGACTTTAGTCCGGTTAGCATTGAAGGCAGTGCAATTTCGTATCCTCTTTTACTCATACCATATGATACCATCAGACTTGCAAATGGTTATATTGGCGATCCACCCTTTGCAATAAAGACAGTTGAGGACACAGTCCTTAAAGGTAAAAATTCATGTGTTGAGATAAATCCAAAGACAGGTAAAGAGCTTGGCCTGACTGAAGGTAGATATGCTTCTTTACTTACTCCAAGGGGTAAAGCAAAGGTTAAGGTGCATCTTTATGAAGGAATTATGCCCGGTATAGTTGCTTTGCCAAGAGGACTGGGGCATACCGCCTATGATAACTACCTCGCTGGTAAGGGATGTAATTTTAACGAACTCATCGGTTCGACAGAAGATCCGGTATCCGGTCTTGATGAAGCTTGGGGAATAAGGGCTAGGCTGACCAAAGTATAACTTGAATATGAGGTTTTGATGAAAGAAGAAGGCAAACACAAAAAAGCCAAAAAGTATGGAATGGTCATAAACCTGGACGAGTGCACTGGTTGCGGAGCCTGCATGGTTGCTTGTATGGCTGAGAATAATGTGCCGTTCAAGGAGGATGAATCTAACAAACTGGACAGCATTGCATGGATGCGAGTCTATAAACTGACAAATGGAAAACCCTATCCTGAAGCTGAAATTTGTTATCTTCCTAGACCATGTATGCATTGTGAGGGAGAACATGGACATGCACCATGTGTGTCTGTTTGTCCGGCAACCGCAACAGACTATAACCATGAGACCGGGATTGTAAGCCAGATTTATACCCGTTGCTTTGGGTGCAGATATTGTATGGTTGCATGCCCGTATCATGCACGTTATTTTAACTGGTGGGATCCGGTGTGGCCGGAGGAATCGACTAAATATCTTAGTCCTAATGTTTCACCTCGAATGAGAGGTGTTGTAGAAAAATGCAGTTTTTGTTTCCACAGATATCAATTAGCAATGGACAAAGCATATCTCGAAGGACGGACAGTGCTTGAAGAGGATGAATATCAGACCTCTTGTACTCAGGCGTGTCCTGCCGGCGCCATTACATTTGGTGATCTGAACAATCCGGAGCATAAGGTGCATCAACTGGCCAAGCCTGATAATAAGCATGGTGGACGACCAGGGAATCCCAATGTTTTTCGGCTTCTTGAAAGACTTGGCACAAATCCCAAAGTTTATTATATGTCAAGCCGTGAATGGGTAAGGCAAGCAGGTGATAATTATATTAATAATGAAGATTTTGCAAAAAATTATCGCCAATAAAATCAGAAACAATAGATAAAAAATTTGTTAAAGAATTACTAACTGCGAATTTTGAGGAGTACATAACTTATGGATTCAGCATTAATACCCGAGGGAGTTAAACGCTGTTCATTTGGGAAATTTGCTATAGGAATCATTATAGTCGGTGGCGTACTGTTGTGGGGTGTTTACGCTATGCTGCTTATCTGGTTAAAGGGACTTAATCAGACAAATATGAATGATTACTATGGATTTGCATTATGGATCTGGGCTGACCTTGGTGTTATTGCCCTGGGCGGCGGAGCTTTTTTTACAGGATTGTTAAGATATATTATTGGAAAGGATGAGCTGAAGAATATTATTAACTGCGCCGTTCTTATCGGGTTTATATGTTACAGTTCCGCACTTTTAATTCTTGCAATAGATATTGGACAACCCCTGAGGGGCTGGTTTATATTCTGGCATGCTAATGTTCACTCAATGTTGACGGAAGTAGCATTTTGTCTTTCATGCTATTTTGCAGTTCTTACTATTGAATATATCCCGCTTATTCTTGAAAACCGTCAGCTTAATAAAGTTCCATTCTTTCATAATCTTGCACACAATATGCACGAGGTAATGGCAATATTTGCAGCAACCGGTGCTTTTCTTTCCTTTTTCCATCAGGGATCACTTGGCGGAGTTGCGGGTGTACTCTTCGGTCGGCCTTTTGCATTCAGGGAGGGAATATTTATCTGGCCATGGACATTTTTTCTATTTACATGGTCGGCAGCAGCCTATGGACCGTGCTTTACACTATTTGTGACAAGGCTGACTGAAAAAATTACAAAAAAGAAGCTGGTCAAGCAAAATGTTATAGATCTGCTCGCCAAGATATCCGGCTGGACTATGGGGACATACATTATTGCAAAAATTATTGATACCTGGTACTGGGCTACGGTTACAGCTCCTGCCAGTGGTTTTAATCTAATTGATTTTTATTCCAATAATCCTCTTTATGGAATCTGGATTCTTATAGCTGAGATAGTAGTCTGTGGAATTGTGCCGGCTTTGATACTTCTTACACCAAAGGGGCGAAATAATTCTACGTTGCTGTTTACAGCAGTATCGCTGGCCTGTATCGGTGTTTTACTTAATCGCTGGGTAATGGTGTTGCAGGTAATGGCGATTCCTGTTATGACTTTTGAAACATGGGTCATGTATATTCCTAGCTGGCAGGAAGTTGCAACAACCATTCTTCCTGTAGCGTACGGTATTATTCTGGTTATGATATCATTCCGTTATTTACCTATATTCCCCCAGGAACGGGAATTGAATCCTTAGGAGGTTAAAATATGTTTCCGTTTTCATTTGAATGGATTTGGGATGTTGGTCATATGGTATTCATGGGTGGTTTGTGGTATGCGTTAACAATTATAGGCATTACAATGACTTACTGTATTTTAAAGTCTATTATTGATACAATGCAGGGTAAAGGCGGGCATCACCACTAAAATCAGGCAATATCCACAAAATAATATAAAAAAAGCGCTTATCTCATTGTTAAAATGTGGTAAAGCGCTTTTTTGTTTGAAGGTTTCTATCGCCTTAGATTTTTAAAAATATATTCTGTTTGTTTCATCAGAAATTTGAAAACTCAAATATGAGATTAACGAGAGGCAGCGGGCAATTAAATTTAAGAACGTCTGAAACTCGCGCATAAGTGAGCCTAAAGAAAAAAGAGTATTAATATCAGTCAGAAAAATAGAACGTTATGGCTTGAGTTTATCCTTTTAACAAAAATATACAAAAGTGCCTCTTTTTTCTTAATGCTCACTAATACGCTCAAACAGTCAGCCGTTTTAAATTTAAATGCCCGCCACCTCTAATTGTTAACAAGTTACTTATGAGTTTTCAAATTTCTGTTCATAAGGCTAAAATATTACGTACGAAGGTTATAAGATGGATAAAATTATAGTTGAAGGGGGACGACCTCTTACAGGCGAGGTTAATATCAGCGGAGCTAAGAACGCTGCGCTTCCGATACTGGTTTCATCTCTGCTTACTGATGGATTATGTACTTTTTCAAATGTCCCAAATCTAAAGGACATTGAAAGTATAAAACAACTTCTTTCACATCTTGGCGCAAAAATCGAGACAGATGATGATGTTGTTATGATAGATGCAAGCAATGTTTTAAATCATGAAGCTCCGTATGATCTGGTTAGGAAAATGCGCGCTTCTATATTGGTTCTTGGTCCTCTTGTTGTCCGTCTCAAAAAGGCCCGGGTATCATTGCCCGGAGGGTGTGCTATAGGCGCGCGGCCAATCAATCTGCACCTTAAAGGGCTGGCAAGTCTTGGCGCATCCATTGAATTAAAGCACGGTTATGTTGAAGCTTATGCCAAAAAACTTAAAGGGAGCGAAATTTATTTGGATATAGCTACCGTAACAGGTACTGAAAATATAATGATGGCTGCTGTTTTAGCAAAAGGAAGCACTGTTATTCATAATGCAGCTCGTGAACCCGAAATAATAGCTCTTGCTGATGTTTTAAACAAGATGGGGGCTGATATAAGTGGGGCCGGTACCTCCGAAATTACTATAACTGGAGTTTCTTCTTTAAGTCCTGTATCGGTTTCAATAATTCCTGACCGGATAGAAACCGGAACATTCATGGTTGCAGCAGCTTTGACCGGAGGTGATGTAAAGCTTTTAGGCACCGAGCCGGATCATCTTGAAGCCGTTATTCACAAATTGAGTTTAACGGGGGCAAGGATAAAAATTGATGGGAAAAACATGAGTGTTAAGGGAATAGATAATATAGCAAGTGTTGATGTAAAAACACTCCCATATCCAGGTTTTCCTAGTGATATGCAGGCACAGTTCATGGTTCTAATGTCTGTTGCGAAAGGTCTGAGCCTGATATTTGAAACAGTATTTGAAAACCGTTTTATCCATGTAAGTGAGTTAAAAAGAATGGGTGCTGATATTACTATAGCCGGCAATGCTGCAATGGTAAAAGGGGTAAAAATGCTTTCAGGTGCGCCGGTTATGGCAAGTGACCTTAGAGCCAGTGCTTCGCTGATACTGGCCGGTCTTGCTGCCCGGGGCAAAACCGAGGTAAATCGTGTCTATCACCTGGATCGTGGGTATGAAGCGCTTGAGGAAAAGTTTGCCGGTCTGGGAGCAGCCATAAAGCGTGTAAAAGAATAATAAAAATGACTGGCAAGATTTATTCTCGCCCTGTTATCCCAATCCTGGTATCTTTGATGCTGGGCATAGCCTGTGGTTCATGGCTGCCAGGTCATAAAGTTTATGCGTATTTTGTCATTTTTGTATGTACTGGCTTAATACTATATTTCATTCTTCAGAGAAAAACCGCTTTAATTTTACCTGTTATTTTATTTTTTGCTTTCGGGTATCTTTCCTTGCAGCCGTGGGTGGCTTCTAAATTCCCCTCAAATCATATCACTAATTTTTTAGATTTACGAAAATGGATAATTGTCGGTTTAATCGACGAAAGTCCTATAATATACAAAGATAGACTGAAATTAATTTTACAGACCAAAACTCTTGGAGAAGATAAGGATAATAATTTTCCAGTTACAGGGAAAATCCGTGTAACAGTTAGAGGAAATTTCCCAAATCTTTCAATTGGCGACAAAGTTTCCTTTACAGGCAAGCTCAGATCTATCAGAAATTTCAAAAATCCTGGAGGGTTTGACTATAAAAAATACATGGCATTCAAGGAGATTTGTGGAACCTCTTATGTGAGTGGAAAAGATCTGATTGTTATAAAAAGAAATTCAGGAAAAGGTATAAAAAAGACAATAGCAGATGCCCGCAGCAGGATCTCCGATCTTATCGACAATACAGGGGAGGGCGATAAAAGGGGTGTATTAAAAGCCCTTATAATTGGAGACAGAAATAGTATTTCAAAAAACTTAAAGGAGGCATTTAATCGGGCCGGTGCAGGTCATATCCTTGCAATTTCAGGACTTCATATAGGAATTGTAGCAACAGTCGCATTTTTCTTTTTCAAATGGATACTTTCATATTTTAAATATTTTCTCTGGAATGGATTAACCATAAAGGTTGCAGCTATTTTATCTCTTTTTCCTGTATTTATCTATGGCTTACTTTCAGGGTTGTCTCCTTCTACACAAAGAGCAGTAATTATGGTTACTATTTTTTTGCTGACATTTCTTTTTGAAAGAGAACATGACCCAATAAATACACTGGCAATAGCTGCAATGATAATTCTTGTTGTTCATCCTCCCTCTCTTTTTTCGATTTCTTTTCAGCTTTCATTTATGGCTGTTCTTGCAATAATATATGGCCTTTCCAGAATACGCATAAAAAGCAAGAATAGAAAACAAGTACTCTTTCAACTCCTGAAAAAAGGGTATCTCTTTTTATTGACTTCGCTTTTCGCAATCCTGGGAACACTTCCGCTTTTAATGTTTTACTTCAACCAGGTTTCTTTTGTTGGTCTCCTGGCAAACTTGTTTGTTGTGCCTATTATAGGTTTTATTGTAGTTCCCCTGGGATTGTTTTCGGTACTGCTATATCCGGTAAGCGTTTACGGGGCTGCATGGTGCATAAATGCAAACTCTGAATTGCTGGCTAAAGCCCTTGATATTGTGGTATGGTTTTCTAATTTACCTTTTGCCTCAATAAAGACTGTAACCCCGACTTATTTTGAGATTTGTTGCTATTACGTGCTGGGCTGGGCAGTATTGAACTTGTTTGGTATTCACCATGAAAATGCCGGTGAAAAAGATAAATTTCCTGGAGGAACACATCAGATAGATAATAAAGTAAAGCTGAAAGGAAAATTAAATAATTCCAGAAGAAAAAAAGTATTAGCTGTTGTAATAGTAGTAATTATTGCGTGTGCCGCCGATAGTTGCTACTGGTTTTATAACAGGTTTTGGCATGATGATCTGAGGATTACAATCATTGATGTTGGGCAGGGCAGCTCAGCACTTGTGGAAATGCCGGAAGGTTTTAATCTGCTTATAGATGGCGGTGGATTTTCTGACAACTCGGTCTTTGATGTTGGCAAAAGTGTAATTGCCCCGTTATTATGGCGAAAAAAAATTAAAACAATTGACACTCTTATTCTTTCCCATCCAAACAGCGATCACTTGAACGGACTTTTGTATATTGCTGAAAATTTCAATGTGAAAAGTGTGTGGGCTAACTGTGATACAGCAGATACTATTGGATATCGAAAATTCATGGAAATTATTAAAAAAAAGGCAATTCATCTGCCTGAATTCAAAGAGATATCAAGAACACACACTATCAATGGTGCTCAGTTAAAGCTTCTTTATCCGGCTGGTGATTACATGGATAATAATAATAGAAAGTGGTCGAATTTAAATAACAATTCTCTGGTCATAAAGGTTGAATTCGGATCAAAATCTTTTCTTTTCCCGGGCGATATTATGACCAAAGCAGAAAAAGAGCTTGTTGCAATTTCAGGGGATGATTTAAAAAGCAATGTTCTTATAGCTCCTCATCACGGCAGCAGGACATCGAGCAGTGAATTCTTTATTGATAGCGTTAACCCGGAAACTGTAATTTTTTCGTCAGGCTGGAGAAACAGATATAGATTTCCGAATCAATCGGTTTTAAAAACATACAGAGAACGGGGATGCAGGATACTACGCACCGACAGCCACGGAGCTGTCACAATATCAACCGATGGAAGATCTCTTAGGGTTTTGCCGTTTTGTCAGGAAAGACCAAAAAAGGTTCTGAACGAATAGCGGCAGCGGGCGAGGACATAGTAAGATGAGCTTAGGATGGATTATACTTATCATCTTTTTGATTGTACTGGCAATATTCTTCAGGGGAGCGAGTTCCTTTTTGCCTTTTGGGGGAGAGCATAGAATATTGATCACTGAAATCGAGTTGGTTGGCTTCAGACTTTTGCCCCCATGTGCGTTCTCCCATAGAATAGCGGGAAGAGTCATAAACAGATCTGAGCTTGTTCTAACGGAAATGGCGTTGGAGATAACTCTCCTTGACTATGCAGACGGCAATATTATTGAGCAACGGGACAAGGTCATCTGGCTTGATGTTCCTCCTGGACAGGCAAGGGATATAGTCGAGTACGTTGACCTTTCAAGGACCAGACAACCATTTGGAACGATTTCCTGGCGGTATAGAATAATTTATGCAAAGGGGAGATGACCAGGTTGTTGCAACGCTATAGACTTTCAGATAAATAATTTCACTACGTTATCAGTCGTCGACGTATAACTAATACGCTTTCCTCCTTCTGGCCTTGTGAAATTAATTATCTGAAAGTCTATATGTCAAGGGGTCGGTTTCAGAAATAACTGCAAAACATGTACAACAATATCCCTGCCGGGACTGTTGCAAGCCTCACTTTTTCCTTGTTTTTTAGAATGAATTCTACTTTGTAACGTCTTTTTTTCGGATTAATAAAATAGTCAAGCGCCAGGTTGAAAAGAAATATGATCAATACAATGTGTATCAGGGTCTCTCCGATCTTGTAGAGCCCGATACCGAAGATCTCATACGACCCGACTTTCTTCACACTGGCGTTAACGTATGAGTCTTTAGCCTCAAAGCCCTGTTCAAACTCCAGCGAATCAGCCACATCTTGAAACGTCTCTATGTATGGGGCGGAATCACCCGCGGCAAACAGATAAAGGTCAAGATAGACCAGGCAGGTTCGTCCCAAAAAGACCCTGTGGAATTCCTTTGCCTCGACTCCTTCCGGGAGCCTGTAGCTGCAAGCAAAACCGAAGCTGTTCTGGTCTTTATACAAGATCGAGGGTTTTACGATGACATCCTTGGCCCCTTTTTCGACAAGTCTTTTTTTTATAAGATTGCTGAATTGCTTGATCTGTTTCAGACTAAAGAATTCATCTATCGTAAGATAATCCGTGAAGACCTTGAGGCGCTTTTTCTCATGCTTGTATGTCTTGATACCTATGAATGTAAGTCTATTATTTCCTCTGCCTGTCTCATTCTCACGATCACGACAGACATAGGTCGTATCATACTGTTTTATGGCGTCATCGTACCACTTCCCATATCCCGGATGATCAGGTAAAGCAGCGGGAAGCCGATTCTCCGGCATCTTTTCAAAGCCCGTGGGAATCACAATAGCAAAGTGGGCGTCATTATCCATATAGACGCCCTGCTTGGCTCCCTCAAGGGCAGTGGTCTCAAGAATCAGCAAAGAGAATGCGATGACGGATATAAGCAGATATTTCAGTATCGGCTTGCAGAACCGCATGAAGAGCTTGAGCATGTGCTTCTCATCATCTACCGACAAAATCTTCGCCAATACTCTTTCCCCTTTATTTGTGATGGAGGTGCAATTTATGCTGTCTGGGCAAAACAACATAAAAGCTTGCCCCCTCGCCGAGCCGGCTTTCGGCTTCTACGGTTCCTCCGAGTTTTTCAATAATGCCGCGAGTCACAAAGAGGCCAAGACCAGTACCTTCGCCCGGAGATTTGGTAGTAAAAAATGGCTCAAATATCGTTTCTATATGTTCTTTGGGGATGCCTTTGCCAGTGTCCCGCACTGTCAGCTTTATGCTATCATCCATACCCTCGATGATTATGGTAATCTTGCCACCAGACCCGGTAGCATGAATGGCATTGGTCAAAAAATTGATCATAACCTGTCTCAACTGGTAAAGATAGCTGGAGATAATGCCTGCGGAAGGATCTATTTCCTGCACAATTTCAACATCTTTGTTTTTTGCTTCCCTGCTTACCAGTTCAATAGCTTCGTCAACCAGTCTCTTGAGATCCACATCTGCTAGTACCGAATCATCTTTTCTTGCAGCCCCAAGAAGCTGATGCGTGATTCTTCTCGCTCTTTCAATGCTGGTTTGTATTTTCTGCAAGGCCAGCTCAAAATCCTGCTTTCGAGGCATCTGAGCCGGTTTTTCTTTTTTCAGAATCAGCTTCATCCAGCCGGCAGCTTCCGTCATGATCGCCAGGGGGTTATTGATTTCATGCGCGACTCCTGCTGCCAATGTTCCCAAAGAAGCGAGCCTTTCAGCGGCTATCATCTGCTGCCCCATCTGGACCCTGAATTTTGCCTCTCTGAGTTTCTCTTCACTCACTCTGATCTTTTCGTCTTGCCTGATCTTTTCGTGGGCCTGTTTTATCTTCCCAAGGAGATGTTCGAGTTCTACAGGCTTATTCAGATAATCAAAAGCCCCTGACTTCATCCCTTCAACGCCGTCCTGGGTACTTGCATGCCCGGTCAGGAGTATAACCTCTGTCTTGGGATATTCTTTTTTGATATGATCAAGAACTTCTATCCCGTTCATGCCGGGCATCTTGACATCCAGAATCACTACATCCGCAGGTTCCTTTGCAAGGATCGATAAACACTCCTCGCCGGTTCCAGCCTCTCTCGGGACTATGTCCCTCCTTGCCAGGCGCTTGGCAAGGGTCTGCCGAAAATCGGCCTCATCGTCAACAAGAACAAGGTTTAAGTTGCTTGTGGTTGTCATATTTGGAGCATCCTGTCTGCTCAGTGTCTGATAAGCTATGAGCAAAATGAAGGTTTTTGAATACTTCCCAGCTTTTACGCTTTTGCTATATCGGGCTCTTCTATTTTGTTATACAAGAGACCCTCGTCCACTGCCCCCTGTCAGGGGTAAGATGATATATAATGATTCCGGTAAGGAGATCAAGGAAAAGGAGAGTATCTTTATACTTCTCCGACTTTTCTCAGAAGCAACCGGACTTCTGCCTGTCTGATTCGCTCTTCATGCTCCTCCTTTCTCTTTCTCGCTCCATTGACTTTCTCCGTCAGGCTATCTATATCCGCAGGCTTCAAGAGATAGTCAAAGGCGCCGAGTTTCATCCCCTCCACAGCGCTTTCCGCACTGCCATGTCCTGTAAGCATGATGACTTCAACCATAGGGAACCTTTTCTTGATCTCCTTTAATGTCTCTATGCCGTCCATACCCGGCATTTTAATGTCCAAAATGACCACATCAATGTCATTTCCTTCCAAGTTGTTGAGACAATCCTGGCCGTTGTAAACAGCTTCAACTTGCTCTCCCATCTCTTTTAATCTCAGGGAAAGCATTTCCACGAAATCTTTCTCATCATCGACTACCAGAACCTTAGTTGGTATTTTAATCATGGTACTCTCTCTCCTTTGTCTTTGCAAAAGGGTTAACCATTAATAAATTATACTATCTATTTTGACAGGTCAAGACGATCATTTTCGCTCAACTCTTTTTCAATTTTCTGCGTCCCCATCCACCCTGAGGACCAAACGGTCCGCAAGGGGATGGAGGCCAAAGGAGCCACCTGTCAGCAATAATTCTACTTCACTTCTTTTATTTCACATTTTATACCATAGATAACTAATATATTCAATATCAATTGAATATAACAGAACCGATCAAATCAATTTCTATACCAGCCCCAGGATTTTCCACCAGACTGCCGCCACAGCTATCAAAATAGCGAGCAGGATAGGAGTGGCAACAAGGCCGACCCTTGTGAGGTCAACCGCCTTGAATTGCCTGTAGCTGTAAGCAATGGCATTGGGCGGGCAACCGATAACGAGAAGCATGGCAAAGGATGTCGCTGTTCCGAGACAGAGAGCGAGTACCGTAGGATCTACCCCCTCCAATTCCGCCATCGGAATAACTATGGGCAAAATAAGGGCCGCGGCAGCAACATTGGCCATGGCATTTGTCACAAGCGCGCCGAAGATTCCAACGCCGGCAAAGAGGAGCAGCCAGCCACCCCCTTGAATATATGGAAAGAAGAGGCTGGCAAAATAGGTGGCAGCCCCGGAATAGCCCATGGCCAGGCCGAGCGAGATGCCTCCGCCAAAAATAAAGAGCGCGGTTCCCCACTCGAGATCCTTGTGAATATCTTCCCATTTCAGGACACCAGTGAGGATGAGAGCGGCAACACCCAACATTCCGGTCACCGAGTAGTGTATGCCGTGAAACCCCTTTGTCAGCCATAAGGCGAATGATATGCCGATGATAATAAGGGTCTTTTTTTCCAGCGTGGTCAAGGGGCCGCTATCTTCATCGAACTGGGGCAGCTTGTACTTCGGATTGGGTCGGTACACAAAATAGACAATCAAGACTACTACAGGGACGCAAATCAGGGCCGCTGGAAAGCAATACATGATCCAGTCAAAAAAGGTGATCTCCAGTCCCGTGAATTCCTTAAGGAAAGCTGCGGCAACCATGCAGCGACCGCCACCCACCAATGATCCCATGCCCCCGCAGGAGCAGGCAAAGGGGAGTGAGAGCATCATGAATTTTGCAGTCTTGGTGTGAGGTTCAATGCCTGCCGCCCTCATCAGGGGAAGCATCGTCACGATTCCTATGGCACAAGCTGCGGCGTCATGCATAAACGCGGATGAAATGCCGAGGCCCATGGCGATGATAAACGTAAACTTGGTAACGCTCGTCCCCGCCTTCTTGACAATAAATTTTTCCAAGCCGCACTGTGATCCCCGCCTTATCCAGGGAGATGGCAAAGATAAGGCAACACATAATAAAGACGACCACAGGGTGCATATAAGGCGCCCATGCCTCCTTGACAGTCGCAACCTGCATGATTACAAGAAAAACCGCAATGCAGATAGCCGTAATCTCAAGCGGGATCGGTTCCGCCACAAAGAGAAAGATCAGTAATACAAGGACTGCGAGAAACCTGTGTGCCCTTGGAGAAAGACCATCCTCATAATTGACCTCAATTTCTGCGAGGTTCAGTTCAGCGACTCTTTTCTTTATGAAATCCGCTGAACACTCCGGGCCTCCAGGATTTTTTGCCTCTACTTTAATAGTTCCCTTGGCAATGTCCCGTTCCGTAGAGATATCTGTAAAGTGTTGACTAATGGATTGAAACGCTGTGTCACGCTCAGCGCCGGTTATTGTAAATTTTGTTCCCTCAGGTCTTGGTAACAACAGAACGATAATACCAAGGCATATTGCAAAAACAAGCTGGACTCCTTTGTTCTTGAGAAACATTTTTCCTCCTTACTCCTTGATGCAGTATTGTCAAAAATTCATTAGAAAATTACTAATAAAATCAGTAGGATACCTAAAAATCGTTTACCTCCCCCTATTAAAACATTCTTTGACCACCAAAATTCGATTTCAGTAATGCTGGAGCAGAAAATTATTATGCGCGAGAATGGGCAATTGTAAAGCTCGTCGGTGCAGCATTCTGGATGATGCAATACGAACTAAAGTTGATATCCGTCTTTGATGGACAGAAGATGATAGACCAAGTCAGTACCCCATCATCACCCCCTTCCCCCACGTTTTCCGTTTCCGTTGTTGGTTGATCTATTAATCATTAATTTTACAAAGTACAGACCTCGTCAAGTGGTCAACTTCTAATATGATGAATCGTCATGCAATTATTTCCCCACTCTACAATTCGACGATTCCTGAAGTCTTTTTCTGATAAGCTCTTTTAAGTGTTTCATGTCGACCGGTTTCGACAGATAGTCTAAACATCCAAAGCTCTTGGCCCTTTCTATCTTTTCCGATGACGGAAAGGCCGATGTCATTATTACCGGCAATTTTTTATCAATGGTCTTGAGCCTTGCAAGTACCTCTATTCCGTCCATCTCCGGCATGCAAACATCGACCACGGCAAGCTCAAAGGAGGTTTCCCCTGCGAGTTGCAGAGCCTTTTCCCCTGACACCGCGCATTCAACTTCGTAACCCGCTTTGCCAAGTACACGTTTCAAAAGCACACACATATTCTCCTCATCATCAACGACCAGTAGCTTGTGCGCCATAGGTTTTTCCCGGTTCAATATATGGTGTAAATCTTCACAAATAAGTTCACGGCATTATCAGTCGAAACCCTCAACCAAGTACAAACAAGTACGCATTGCTCGGATTTCTTCTTCCGATCTTGTGAAATTAATTATCTGAAAATCTATAACTCAATGATCAGTACAGATAGATTGAAATGTTTGTAATGCAGAAAGTATGCCAGGAAAAAGCCAAATCGGGCATGAAGCGATAACCTCTTGTATTGCCAGTTAATTAAAGATTATGAGCCTTCCTGTTCCGGTAGTAACGCCATCTTTTTCCTTAGTCATTGAAGGCGACGGAACACCAAAAAACCATGGAAACCATGGTCGATCGGATTTATCAACCCATTGTTATTGCTGTTACTATCAAACGTTATTATCTTTCGGGATTTACACATTGACCAACTTTGGACACCGTCCATTATTTTGGACACTTTGTGCGGCTCCCCCATCAGCCGAAAATCCTTTGCAGCTCTCAGGTACACATCAAACGATAACCTGTGATATTAACAGCCATGTTGAATAGTAGAGGTGAAGTCTTTGCATGGGCACTGTCCATTGTTTTGGACACCTTATAGCTTTACGAGCCCTTAGAGTCTGTTTGAAAAGTAAAAACAGTCAATTTCTGGAAGCATATAGAAAGCACTGGGGCACTTGGGTAGTCCCTACAAAACAGTGCGGGTCAATAATTTCAATGAGTTACAAATCATATCTTCTGGCAGCACATAGCGAAAAAAAAGGTGTTTACAAAGTAAAACAGGGCAGTATTCCCAAACCTGCACTGCTTTGTTGGGACTACCCACCAGATTGAAGCGACTATCGTTTAAAATAGCTATTAATTGTACCGATGAATAGTTCACGGGCAACTCCGGTTACTTGGCTATTGTTTTGCCGGCGTATTTATATCCAGGCTGTGTTTTAATTCGTTCAGTTCTTTTTCAAGTTTTTTAATCTCTTCCTGGTTATAAATTGTTTTCAATCTTTCATAATGATTTTTAATTTTCTTTTCGATTTCAGGGAGAATGTCTCTTTCAAATTTACGCTTTTGTTCTATTGTATAACCGGAAATAATTTTTGCCTGTTTCTCAAGGGCTTCCAGCAAACGATCAAAATCATCAGATTTTACAAAAACCTCCAGTTCATTCAGCAGTATTTTTGAATGCTCAACAACAGTATTCGCAACCGGACTTATTGAATCAGCCGCAACCGCCATTTTATAAAAAATCCAGGTTACTCCGTTTAAAGTTGTGCCTGATTTAATCTGAGGATTATCAATATCTTTTGAAAGAATATCCATCAGAATACGTGTCGGGTCATTGCTGAATAAAGGATAATCCACCACAAACATTACTCCTGATCTGACCAGCCCTTTGAATTGAGAAAATATAATCAAATCAACGGCAGTTTTTCCATTTTCACATAAAGAAACATTTTTTACCCTTCCCACAGTCTGATCACAATGGGCGTAATCTACGTTTGCGCCAATTTGCAATCGTTTTGTTTCATCAAATAAAATACGCAGCTTTAAATCAGATCCTGAAAAATAACCGCAACTCAATAATAATGCTGTTGCTATAAAACCTGTTAAAATTATTTTCACCGGCTGTTTCATTTGTTATCCTCTATGCTTTAACCTCTTCATTTAAAATGTTCTTGAAATCCAGCATTAATTTAGCAACTGTATCATTGAATCTTCCGGCGCTTTCTTCTATGCGCTTTTCTTCCATCTCTTTTAAAAAAGGTATGCTGATTCTATCCAGTTTGGCGTACTGCTCTTCGATGAGCTTATAAAACTTACTGGTTATTTCGTTTATCTCTGCTTCCAATTCCTGAAGTTGTCTTGACAAAAATATAGCTCTGTCTTTTCTAATAGTACCTTTACTGATAACAAGGAAATCATTGTACGTTTCTTTTATGGACTGAAGTCGAGATTCTTTAGATATTTTCAGCGCTTTTTCCCTGAACTCCAGTTCCGTCTTAGCCTGTATTAATTCGGAATTATTAAGCGCCTGTTGCAGTTTGCCGGGAAACATGCGCTGTAAAAATGCGCGATGTTTATCAATAATAACAGTAGTGTTGTAATCATTTTTAGCAGTAACTTTAGGGCCTGCAACAGTAATGTCGGAATTCATATGCTTATCTCCTTTTAGTTGATAGTGTTTATTTTACCGCTTCCCCAATTGGGCTGACCATATTAACTATTATCAGCATTTCTTTTAAACGTGAATACATTGTCTTTAATGTTTTGAACTTGGTTTTTTACCCTGTTTTTAAACAACTCATATCTGATATTATCCTTATTCATCTCAGTTTTTGCGTTAGCTTTTATTTTTTCTACTTCAACATATTGATCATGCCTCATGCTGAATATTTCCTGATGTGTAATCGTAAGATGATTGAAAACTATGTAAATGGTGCCCTCAAGAAGAAGAGCAGTGATTATTGCAAAGATAATTACAAGCAAATCGTAGCTGATTTTAATATCTAATCCTTTTTCAATTGTACCAATCAGCGACAATAGCATCTGGTTGCAGGCCCTGGAATCATTATTTAAATGCTTTTCCAGATTAACCAGACTGTTTCCCCTTTTTATTCTTAAATCATTAGACTGAAGAAAAAATTTATCTTCAATCTCCTTTTTTCGGGATATTAATTCTTTGTTTTCCTCAGCCTGTAGCTCTTTTTGTTCTTCATAGTAAGTATTTGTGAGCAGATTGATTTTTCTGTCATGTTCGTTCCACTTGGGGCCCTTTCTGATATTGTTAATGATATTATTAAATTCAAAGTCTCTTAGTTTTTCTTCTTTTTCTATTCTTGGTTCATAATAGCGAGCCAGCCTTGCGTAGTGCTTCTGGAATGTTGTTCGAACTTCATTCTCAAGATTTGTCAGTGTTTTATCAAGTTCTGTGCGCAGACCTTTCTTGTTTTCCTGATAGATGTTTTCTATCAATTCTTTGTCTGCCAGCATAATTTTATTTAAATTTGGTTTGTCCAGGAAAGTTGCCAACAACGCAACAGAGCACCCAATAGAAAGAAAAACTAATGTTAATCTAAATAGTACTGTAATTCCTTTGAAATACATTGGAATATTCTTTCTACTTTTTTCCGTAAGAAAACGGTGCATAATTATCGTCATAATCTTTGCACTTTCAAAAACCGCCGCAAAAGCGAAAGACAGCAAGAACATCTGTGAAACCTTGGAAAAGACAAAACCTTCCAGCAAATAAGAAATAATAAAAGCGCCCAGCCCGATAATCACATAAATGCCCCATAAAATTTTCATGGTGGTTTTTTCTCCTTAATATTTATCTAAAATTCTGTTGGGCTTTTTTTCTCTTCTCTTATGTTAATGCCGCCTATTTCTTAATTTTGCGTGAGAACTTAAAGCTTTATAAAATTTTGTTTTTTTGTGATATATTGATTATATCAAATACCTTCTATGAGATTATTTTGCGCGTCACGACGAATTGCTCAAGAGCTTCACATGTCATTTCCCGCTGTGCAAAGCGCATTGCAAAAGCTTGAGCAATTGGGGATTGTAAGGGAAATAACCGGCAGAAAGCGGAATAAAATGTATGCTTATGAAAAAGCGTTGGCGGTTTTGGAGCGTGGTGTTGGGACACATTTATTTTAGATTTTATATCTGCGTTAAATTAAAATTGATTTAGAAGCAGAAAAATATCTAGCAGAGGAATAAAGCATGATTTCAAAAATAAATAATGCGTTGATTGATTATATTAAGCAACCCTTACTGCCTAATAAGAATAAATTGATTGAGTTTTTATGGGCTGAAATAATTGATGCCTTAAAAGGCTGTCGGGTGCAACACAAAAAAGTTGCACGATCAAGCAACCATTGGCAAGTCCTCTAATATGTTGTTGTTAAACATTTTTCTTACGACATAAAGAGCTTTGCGGCAAGCATTTTTCAGTTTACCTGTCAGAACTAACGAACGTAGAAAAATTATTTTTTCTGCATTCTCCCTCTTCCAGAACATGCCAGAGCCTTTGATGCGGAGGTTGATGACACGTCGAATTGCGCTCTCAACTGTCCCGCTACCAGTGGGCAGACCATTATTCCTGAATATTTTGTATTGAAACTTGGAGTGGTCTCCAAAATAATCGTTGAGCTTTTTCATGGCTGCCTTTAGAGTTTTCCTTTTGCCTAATAGCTTTTCCCTGACCAAGTCAGCAATTCCGTTAATATTACCGTTCCAGAGCAGTTCCTTGACCTGGCAGGACAATTTCCCTGTTTTCTTTTCTGATAACTTCAGTGTATTAGATATAATTTCAGTAACGACACTGATATTCTGCTTTGCGTGTGTATAGTCCAGAATGCGTTTGGCATTGGTCAGACCCAATTCACTGATGAGTTTGTCAATTCTTGGCCAGATACCCTTTCCGCCGTCGGCGCTGAATATGATTTGCGCTGTCTCGTCAAGATTGATTTGCAAAAGATGCTGCTTGAGCAGTTCAAAAAATTCATCCATGCTGCCACATGATCCGTCTATAACAGGGCTGATAGATTTGATCTTTTTACCATTCTCATCAAATTGACTGATTGTAAGCAGTCTTGGTTCAACCCAATCGGAATGAAAACCTTGTCTTTTTTGACCTTTCTTACGTTTGCCGCGCTTTGCACGACGTTCCCGGAAGCGGCCTCCATCGACACAAATCAGAATTTTGATTCCAGGTTTTTGCCAAACCTCATCAGCAAAACAATCAACCCTGACGCTCATGGCCAAATTGGCAAAACGCTGGGTCAGATTCTGCAGAAGGTTTTGATTCATTTCAACCCCAAAACCGC
>Ga0255403_1011_pt1 | contig 21136 bp, 25 predicted proteins | sample ANMaggSSYBR01G11_FD_182131 | JGI IMG/M metagenome (GOLD analysis project Ga0255403, IMG submission 182131) | Sediment cell enrichment communities from methane seep in Santa Monica Basin, California, United Staets - ANME aggregate JGI... | ecosystem: Environmental > Aquatic > Marine > Cold seeps >...
GCAAAGGAATAATTGAGCAGAATCAGATGGATAAGATCAAGGTCAATACCCAATTAAATCCGGTTCTCCAGAGTTACTACCAGGCTAACACCTGGGACATGTATTAGCTATTACCCTGGCAAGATGTTGGTGAATTGATATTCTTCTACCGCTTCGCCTATTGTGGCTTCAAATTCCTCTTCGCCCCACTGTTCAATACTGAGATATGACCGTCCTTCATCATCCTGGTAACTCCACTGGAGCACTTCCCTGCCCTGCCCATTCTTATAAAAGCGCCCACCCGCTGTCTCTTCCATATAATAAGTGACCCCCTCAAAGACAATCTTCTCCGGCGGATCTCCGGTCTCAATGATCCTTTTCTTGATTTGCGAATCAAGACGACCAAAGGCGATCTTTCGGTTCAGACTCCATTCATCCTCGTCATCAGACTCCATCTCAAGGTAAACAACTTGGTCTCCGCTTTTGAGTTGCCACTCATGAGAAATATCACCCTCGCTCCAGTCGTAATAATTGTAAGCCAATACTTCCCATGTTTTCAGATCGTAATCGACCAGGTAGCCCTTTTTAAGTCTGGCCAGGGAAAGGTCGCTTAAAGGGTCTAATTCATCTTTTTTGTTTTTCTTAAAAAAGTCTCTTATTTTCATAACCGGTTAAGCCATTCCCATTTTCTGCTTTAATTCCAGTAAGGATTGTGAGGTGCTCGGAGTCGAACCGCCGGACAGGGCTTTGTTAATTTCATCATCCACACTTTTGTCTGCAGTAGCCATTTCGCCATAGGCCGTTGCAAGCGATTCGTCTTCCTCAACCCTTGACCGCATTTTTTCCAGCATGGCGATTGTGCCTGAGGAATCAACCTTGGCAATCTGCTGATTGATCTTCTTAGTAGCCGCTGCGGTCCTGGCCCTGGCCTTTAACGTAACCAGATCGTTTTCATAAGTGGTGACCGTTGACTTGATTTTATTCACATTGGCCTGAAGTTGGTTGGCCATCTGCTCGTGCCTTTCGGCATCCTGGGATAGCTGCACTGCCTCAGCCGCAAGCTGTTCCTTCTGGCTCAGGGCTTGGGTGGCCAGCCGTTCGGCATCTGTGGAATCAAGTTCGCCGCCTTGCATTTTCTGTAAAAGCATCATGGCCTTGCGCTCGTAATCAGCAGCCAGCTTCTTTTTATTATCTGCGTCCCTTCTGGTCCGAATCGCCATGCTCTTGACCTCAGCCAGACTGCTCATGGCCTGTTGCAGATCCTTCTTGAGATCGCGGATGCCCTGTTCAGTCATTTTTATAGGATCTTCGAGCTTGTCAATTAAAGCGTGAGTTTCGGACTGGGTCACCCTGAAAATACGTTTAAAAATAGACATAATAAAAAAACCTCCTTTAGTTCGTTTTACTCACAATTAGTGTTGAAAGGTCAAGTGCTTGATCATTTTTTTGCATAACCGAGCAGTTCCGAGCTGTATTCGGCCAGGGCCAGACCCAGGGCATGGATGGAAGCTTCAAGCTCGTTTCGATCCAGGTTTTCCAGTTGGAGGGTGTCCCGAAAAAGGACTAATTCCGCATTTTCATCCAGGACAAAGGCACCGTGAACCAGATCACGATTCATTTGCAGCAACCGTTTAAACATGTTGCCCGGGTCATGAGGCACCTTCATGATAATCTGCTCCAAAACCAGAATCGGTTCCTCGCAGTCTATCACCAGATTTTTAATGCCGTTGTCCTCATCATCCACCACCACCAGTTCTTCTGCCGGGTCCTCACTGACAATGGGTATCTCCATCTCAAATAGATACTGTTTGACCAAATCAAATTTTCCAGGCATGTTAATCCTCCTTATTTTACAGGTAATTGCAAATTTAGGAATTCCCCAATTCTCCTAATCCCTAAACCCATAGGCAAACACATAGGTTTGCCCCTACGGTTTGTTATACATCCTAATCATCCAATCCTTCAACCCAACTCGGGACGATTCTTGGCAATGACTACTAGTTCATCTTCCATGCTGAGCCGGTAATTTGCATCAGGATTGGCAATCAATTTGTGCGTTCCCTTATTTTCCACCGCCACGCAGAGTATACCATGATTTTTTTTCAGTTCGCACATAACTTCAAAAAAGGTCAGTCCTACCAGGGAAGATGGTAATTCAACCTTGTACAGTTCATTTCCGTACCGGTTACTGACCAGTTCGGTAATCATGTGGGTAATCCCGTGGTCCAGGGCCGCCTGCACCAGAAGATTAGTACTCAATTCGCCAACTACGATGATCTCGTCCGCTTTTGCCCGCCGGCAGTGTTCAATATTCCCGGACTCTATCAATTCTACACAGACATAAACATCCGGATAGAGAGTCTTGATGGTCAAGGTATCGAGAATAGTTTTAGCGTCACGGACGCGAGCATCCAGTTGATCATCTGAGAGCTGGATCACTGTCTGAGCATCTTTCAGGTTAGCCATTTCAAGGATTCTGGGCTGGACTTCGCCGCGAAGAAAGTGTAAATTCGAATCATCCAGGGGTTTTTCGGTCAACTCTGCAATAACAACTATCGGCACATCCCTGGTTTTGTCGTCAGCACGTAGTTCTGTTATGATATCACGGCCCCGGAAGTTCCATCCGCAGATAACAAAATGTCCTTTCACTTTTACTCTTTTCATGCCCCTGTTCTCCATGAGCTTGTTTTCTATAAGCACACTGGCTATGGTAGCAGTCAGTACACCCAGGAAACCAATCCCCAGCATCATAAGCGCTATGCCCACAAACCGGCCGCCCAGGGTAGCTGGAGAAATATCGCCGTATCCTACGGTGGTCACAGTTACAATTGACCACCAAAAAGCATCAAAGAACCCCAGCTCTTCTTCGAAATATGAGAAAGCCATTGTGGCCGCGAAAATCAAAGCCAAGAGTGCAAAGGCCACCTTGTGCAGGTTCTCCCGTTGCAGTCGAAAGGATATTAATTTTAATATTCGCAAAAAATAAAGCATTAATCAAACAATAAGAATTTATTAATTCTCTCCTCTTGTAAAACTATAGGAAATCGACTAATATAACAAGGTGAAAATAGAAAAATCCGAAATATTTTATTAATTAGATGAAGGTAGCCAGTATGAATTCACATGAAGCCATTTCACAATTAAACATTGATTGCTACGCATGCAAGGGCGACCTCAATAATAATGATCGCATAGTTCAGATGGCTGAGCGAGCTGCAAAGCAGGTGGGTGCAACGGTTCTCGGAAAGGGTTCCGTATCGTATCCGGGCAGAGGAGTAACTGCGGTAATATTTCTGGCTGAATCACACATTCTGGTTTCTACATATCCTGAATACCAGTACGCAATAGTTGAAATTTTCATGTGTAACTCACAGGCAGACCATCGTGAATGCTGGGGTTGTTTATACGACTATTTACAGCCCGAGCGGATCAGTGTAAATCGAAATGTCCATTATGTCGGAAACGGCAATGGGCTTGCGCTCTACAAGGCTTCAAGAAAACTTGACTTAGAGGCGTAGTATCAAACATTGTTATGCATAAATAAATCCCAAAAATAGCATAATAACAACAATATATAAGATATGCAGGCAAAATTGGACACTCGCTGTCTTAAATTACTAGTTCAAATTACTACTAAGACAAAATTTTTTGATTTATTGATTATTTTGAATATCAAAAGGCTATGATCATCTTCAGTTTTCGATATCTCTTGTTATAAAACCTTCTCAATTTTACATTCCGGCCGTTAAACTAACATCGCAGAATTTTGCATCTTTCTTCAACACATCCAACAGATTTGCCATGGTGTCAAAAGCTTGAATTGTGAATTAAACTTTTCTTTATTCACAATTCAAGTTTTTGACACTTTCTTTATTTTTTCAGGGAACAACCTCTTTATATCCTGCTTTGTTGCCCTGCAAATACCTCTTTCAGTTATAAAACCGGTAACGAGCCTTGCAGGGGTTACGTCAAATGCAAAGTTGGCTGCAGGGCTGTTTGCCGGAGGAACCAGGACACTCTTTATTGAGCCATGATCTAAACCTTGCACATATCTGACTTCATCAGGATCTCTCTCTTCAATGGGTATTCCCTTTATACCATCATCAAGTTCCCAGTCAAAAGTACTGGATGGAAAAGCGACATAAAAGGGTATGTTGTTATCTCTTGCTGCAAGTGCTTTAAGATAAGTCCCTATCTTGTTAGCGACATCGCCTGTACGGGTGGTTCTGTCTGTACCAACAATAACCATATCCACCATTCCATGCTGCATGAGGTGACCTCCGGCATTATCAGTTATGACAGTGTGCTTGATACCATGTTTACCCAGCTCCCAGGCGGTTAGCCTGGCCCCCTGGTTGAGTGGCCTTGTTTCGTCCACCCAAACATGTATATCTATATCATTGTCAAAGGCAGCATATATCGGGGCGGTTGCTGTTCCATATTCTACGCAGGCAAGCCACCCTGCATTGCAATGGGTAAGAATGTTAACTGTTTCGCCTCCTTTTTTCATCCTAATCTCGTCAATCAGCGGCAAACCGTTTTCACCAATCCTTTTGCAATTTTCTGCCTCCTCATCAGCAATATTTGCAGCTTCATGCCTTGCCCTGTCTATTCTCGCCGGTTGATCTGTCATTTTTAATAATTCATGCTTAACCCTGTCCACACCCCAGGAAAGGTTAACTGCAGTTGGTCTTGCGGCTTTTAGTCTGTTGCATTCATTAATAAGGAAATCATCAAAACCTGTTTTTTTATCAAAATTAATGGCCGCAAGGTAAACACCATAAGCTCCGGCAACACCTACAAGAGGTGCGCCCCTGACAAACATTTCTTTTATGGCATTTATAACATCATCAACGCTTCTCAAATCGGAAATTACAAATTCATGGGGAAGAAGACGCTGATCAATTACCTTAACAATTCCCGAATCCTTATCCAGCCATATTGGCCTCATATTTTTATTATCCATTTTCGCAACTATTCAGGTTGGTTAGGCTGAAGACTGAAGACTTTTAGGGAAAAGACTCCAGAAAGCCAATATTTTCTTAAAGCGACCGGAAATTTTGTCCTGAACATAGAGAATAACACTCAGGAATCATCTGTTTCCTTCAGCCTTCAGCCTAAATACCTGAGTAGTTACTATCTAATTTGATCAACCGTGAAGCGTAAACTGTAAACTGTTACCCTTTATCAGCATGTTAAATGAAAACATGCTCCAACATTTTTTTTTGATGACAGGTCGTTATACATTTTTATTGCTTTTTTACTGGGCGCTGCAATTAACTGAATACCTTTTTGCTGTAGTGCTTTTTCAAGCTCTTTTTCTGGTTTCATTAAACCGCTTGAGCCTGTGCCTGCAATAATAACTTCCGGCTTTGAATTTATAAGTTTATGGATATCATCGCTCGCAAGCCTGTGGCCACTCTTTCTCCACCAGGAAGCCTCAATGCGGCCATCAGGGTAAATGATTAAATCAGATGTAAATTTTCTTCCATCAACTACAATGGAACCAAATGAATAGGATTCAATCATGACATCATTTCCTTCCTAATTGTTTCACCTGTTAGCGAGGCTCTTTCAAGGACATCTTCAAGATCAAAACTAAGGAGCTTCTGATCCCTGACTATGACCTTTCCGGCAATAATAACGTCCCGAACATCCGAACCACGTGCGGAATACACAATATGTGACACTGGGTTGTACATTGGGACAAGGTGAGGTTTATTGACATCGATAATAATAATGTCTGCCTGTTTGCCGGTTTCCAGAGAGCCTGTTTCATTATCAAGACCAAGTGCCCCTGCCCCATCAATTGTCGCCAGTTTAAAGACTGTCTTTGCATCCATGACTGTCGGATCAAGGATATTAACCTTGTGGAGTTTCGCAGTAACATCCATCTCATTGAAAAGATCAAGGTCGTTATTGCTCGCACTCCCGTCCGTGCCAAGTCCGACTTTTATTCCTGCTTCTAAAAATTTAATAACCGGAGCAATGCCGGAAGCCAGCTTCATTTCACTTTCTGTGCAAACCGAAACTTTGGCACCGCTATTTGCAATTATATCAATATCATCATCATCCACCCATATTGAATGAACAAGCAGAGTGTTATTATCCAGTATCCCAATACTATCGAGGTGCTTGATTGGAGAAGAATTTTTCTCAGACACAATCCGATCTCTCTCGTCTTTTGTTTCCGCAACGTGAATCTGAAAAAGCAAATTTTTTGACAATGCAGCATGTTTTGCTTTTTTCAAAGTTTCTTCAGAACAGGTATATGGTGAATGACAAAATATTGATGGGGTTATCATCAATGATTTATTATACCATTTATCAGTAAACCTGATTGCTTTATTAATATTATCTGACGGTTCCGGCAATCCAGGGGCAGGAAAGTCTATAACACCCTGCCCGAGTATCGCTCTCATGCCGGAATCAAAAACCGCCTTTGCCACTTCATCTTCGAAAAAATACCCGTCACAGCACGTGGTTGTACCGGACAGTATCATCTCCGCACATGATAAAAAAGACCCGAGCCTGACAGTCTCGGCTTTAATATGCTTTGCCTCGGCAGGAAAAATATGTTCATTAAGCCAGGTCATCAAGGGCAGATCATCAGCAAGTCCCTTGAATATAGACATCGGAAGATGGGTATGTGTATTTATAAGGCCAGGCATTATAATCCCGCCTTTAGCATCTATTATTTCAGTTGCCTCCGGAATCAGTGAGCCGGCGCTCCTGGGTTCAATACGTTCCAGCCGCCCCTTTTTTATACATACAATACCATCTTTAATAATATCAAAATCAGGGTTTACTGTAACTATTGTACCGTTGTGTATCACAATATCAAAAGTCATAACTCAAGTTTCGGGCCTCTTATTTCATCTGCAATAATCTTAACATCCTCAATTATATCCTCAACATTCAAAGTTAAAAGCCTGCCGTCTTCCATGACTATTTTCCCGTTTATAATAGAGGTTGCAACATCGCTCCCTTTTACTGCATAAACAAGATGAGAAATCGGGTTATACATCGGCGTGAGGTGGGGCTTGTGGGTATCAATAATTATAATATCCGCCCTTTTCCCTGGCTCAAGAGAGCCGATTATATCATCAAGCCCAAGTGACCTTGCCCCGTCAATAGTGCCCATTTTAAGCACAGTATATGCATCCATAACAGTCGGGTCAAAAGTGTTTACCTTGTGCAGCTTGGCTGCGGTATCCATCTCCAGGAAGATATCCAGATCATTATTGCTTGCGCATCCATCTGTTCCCAGCCCGACACAAACTCCTGCTTTTAAAAACTCTGGTATCGGAGCAATGCCTGATGCAAGTTTCATATTGCTTTCAGGATTATGGGAAACTTTAACATCAAAACGCTGCAAAAGAGAAATATCTTCATCTGTCAGCATAACACAATGACAGGCAAGAAGATTCGGCGACAACACATCAAGATCCGCAAGGAATCCGACGGGTGTAACGCCATGTTTTTCTTTGCTTGTTTGGACTTCGTATTCAGTTTCCGAGACATGAATAACGAGCGGAATATTATTCTTTTTCGCAAGAAAAGAAGCTTTTTTAAGAAGATCCCGCGAACAAAGGTAAGGAGAATGAGGCTCAACAGCAATAGTTATCAGAGAATCATTTTTCCACTTTTCAATAAGCATTTCCGTATATGCAAAGCCATTCTCAATTGGGCCATAATTAGGGGAAGGAAAGTCGTATAGTACTTCGCCCACCACCGCCCGCATCCCGGCATGTTTTGCCGCACAGGCTACAGCATCTTCAAAAAGATACATATCACAAAAACAGGTGGTCCCGGAACTTATCATCTCCGCACAGCCAAGAAGAGTTCCACGATAAACTTTTTCATAATCAAGCTTTGCCTCTGCAGGAAATATATAATCATTCAGCCAGGTCATCAATGGAAGATCATCTGCAAGGCCCCTGAAACATGTCATTGCTGCATGAGTATGAGCATTAACAAGCCCTGGCATAATTATGCCTCCACGGGCATCTATAATGCGTGATGCATTCCATGATGAAAAATCATCAGCAAACCCTAAAGCAACAATTTTTTCACCTTCTATGGCAACAGCACCGTTTTTGAACTGAGTACCCCCTGAATCCATAGTCAGCAATGTTCCATTTAAAATCAATATATCAGATGAATTCATAGCAAGTTATCAGCTTATTAATTATCGTTTCAAGCCTGGGAGCAGCTTTCTCCGCCACACTGATAATTTCTTCAATAGTTGCAGCAACAGGCTCGTCAGGATCATTAATGTTGGTAATTGTCGACAGGCATAGCACCCTCATTCCTCCATGCACGGCAGAAATGACTTCCTGAACTGTTGAGAAACCAACAGCTTCCGCACCTACGGTCTTTAAAAAACGCACTTCTGCCGGAGTTTCAAGAGACGGCCCCTTTAAGCCTGCATATACACCTTTCTGTATTCTTATACCTGCCTTGGCCCCGGCATCTTCCGCAAGCAAAGCAAGCTTTTCATCATATGCTCTGCTCATGTCGGGGAATCTAATACCCCAACTGTCTTCATTGAGCCCGATAAGAGGATTTAAGCCGGTAAAATTAATATGATCTTTGATAATCATTATGTCCCCGACCCTAAAGTCAGGGTTGAGTCCTCCGGCTGCATTGGAAAGAATTAAGATCTTAACACCAAGCACCTGCATAACTCTTATTGGAAAAGTAACATCTGCCGGAGAGTAGCCCTCATAAAGATGAAACCGGCCCTGCATGGCAATAACAGGTTTTCCATTCAAGCCGCCAAAAAGAAGCTTCCCCAAATGTGCCTGAACTGTCGAAACAGGGAAATTAGGGATATCCTTGTAATTGAATGATACATCAATATCTATTGAGCCCAAACTATTGCCAAGGCCTGTCCCTGTGAGAATGCCTATTTCAGGGGACTTGTTAATGTGAGCTTTCAAGTATTCTGCCGTCTCAACTGCCCTGAGCTTATAACTTTTCATGCCAATTCTCCCAACCCGAATCTCCATTTGTTTTGAACCGCAGAATTTCTAACAATGTTCTCTGCTCCCCAATCCTACCCTATATAATTCAACATTGTTTTTCAGTCAAGCATCCAAGATCATATAAATATGGTAACCGTTCACGGTTGTCGGTTCACAGTTTTTTCATAAATATAAAGGACCCCATAATTTTCCTCTACCTTCTGTTTTTTCAACCGTGAACCAATAACTGTAAACCGTGAACGGTTACTAAATATGTTGCAACTACTCAGGTGGAAGGCTGGCAGGAAGCTTCAGCCTTCGGACTTCAGCCTATCCACCTGAGCATATATCTGCCTGACGATATCGTTGACAGCTTGCAACTATTATGAAATATTAGTAGCCGTTCACGGCTTGAAACTTGAAATTGGAAATTAGAAATTGGGAAGAACAGTACAAAAGCATGAAGGCCAAATTTCCAATTTCTATTCATATTAAATACGGACTAATATTTCATATGAAAATATCTGAAATTAGAAATATATTAAAGGCGACTGTGCTTGTTGGAGATGATCAGCTCGATAAAACAATAGTAGCTGGTGGAGGATCGGATCTGATGGATGATATTTTGTCCTCACTGGCGGAAGGCTCGGTTTTGCTTACCGGCATAACCACAAAGCAGGTTATACAGACAGCTAAAGTTGCCGGAATTGTTGCAGTTGTTTTTGTAAGAGGAAAGAAACCAAATGAAAACATTATAGAGCTTGCAAGTTCCTATGATATGCCCATTTTACTCACAAGTTACTCTATGTTTGAAGCAAGCGGGCGTCTTTATATGAACGGATTAAGAGGCCTTGACGGATTCTGGTAACTATGAAGACAAGATGTGAGTGGGCGGGGAGTGACCCCCTTTATATAAAGTACCATGATAACGAATGGGGAATTCCTTTGCATGATGATAGAAAATTGTTTGAGTTACTTATACTTGAAGGAGCGCAGGCAGGTTTAAGCTGGCTAACCATTTTAAAAAAACGCCCTAACTACAGAAAAGCTTTTAATAATTTTGACCCGGAAATTGTTGCAAAATTCGACTCAGCTATAATAAAAAAGCTTTTATCCAACAAAGGAATTATCCGAAATAGACTTAAGATAGAAGCCGCCATTCAAAACGCCGGAGCATTCCTTGACATTCAAAGGAAATTCGGAAGTTTTGATACATATATCCGGCAGTTCACTAAAGGCAAACCAATAAAGAATGCATGGAAAAATCAAAACGAAATTCCTTCAAAAACAAAGGAATCAATGGCTATGAGCGTTGATTTAAAAAAAAAGGGGTTTAAATTCGCAGGCCCGGTAATATGTTATGCTTTTATGCAGGCAACAGGAATGGTAAATGATCATACTGTAAATTGTTTTCGATATCAGGAGATATAGTTGGCATGAATATAGAAAATGATGAAATTAAATTTGAAGAAGAAAATTTTTGCGATTTATTCGCCAGCAAACCGCAACATGTTGGATTTATTGCAACACGTCTTGCCGGGACAGACGGCGTTTCCCTTGAAACATCAAAATGGGCTCACTTTTTTGAAAAAGAAGGATTTACATGTTTTTATTTTGCCGGTGAGTGCGATTGTGCACCAGAGCATTCATACATAGTTCCTGAAGCTCACTTTAAGCATCCCAACATACGGGAAATCCATCAAAACTGCTTTGGATTGAAAAAACGAAGCGACTATATAACACAGAAAATCCATGAACTCAGACTGAGATTAAAGAAACATCTTTATAACTTCATCCGGCAGTTCAAAATTGATCTTCTGGTAGCTGAAAATTCCCTGACAATACCGCTCAATATTCCTCTTGGCGTAGCCATTGCAGAGTTAATATCTGAAACCGACATCCCAACAATTGCCCATCATCACGATTTCTTCTGGGAACGACAGGCTTTTATGAGAAACGCTGTATGGGAATACCTTAATATGGCCTTTCCTCCTCATCTGCCGCAAATTCAGCACGTGGTAATCAACTCTTCTGCTAATAACCAGTTAAGTCTTAGGACTGGTATTTCTCCAACCATCATCCCTAATGTCATGGACTTTGATAATCCGCCTGAACCAATTGATGATTATGCATCTGACGTGAGAAGTGCCCTTGGAGTCGAGGACGACCAGTTATTTATTCTCCAGCCTACCAGAGTTGTTAAGCGCAAAAGAATTGAGCTTGCAATAGAGCTTATCAACAGATTGGAAAAGAAAGCCAAACTCGTTATTTCACATGCCTCAGGTGATGAAGGCTATGATTACGAATGCAGAGTAAAAGAATATGCTTGTCTGATGGGCGTTGATACTGTTTTTGTTTCAGATATCATTAATGAAAAAAGAGGGTTCACAGAATCAGGAAAGAAAATATATACCCTGAATGACATTTACCCTTATGCAGATCTTGTTACCTATCCTTCAGATTTTGAAGGCTTTGGCAATGCTTTTCTTGAAGCAATATATTTCCGAAAACCAATAATGGTTAATGCTTATTCGATTTACGCAATGGATATTAAACCAAAGGGATTTTCTGTAATTGAAATTAATGGTTATATAACAGATAAGGCAATAATGCAGGTTGAAAAAGTTCTTGCAGACGAAAAGTTTCGGAAGAAAATGGTTGATCACAACTATGAAATAGCCAAAACTTGCTTTTCATACTCAGTTCTTCATAAAAAGCTTAAAAACCTTCTTATGGAATGTATACAATGCGATTATTAAAATGCACAAAATGATAAGTTTATTTTTCAAGGGAGAATTGGTCATGGAAGAAAAAGTATTGATTTTTGGAAAGAATACCTGACCTTTTACTACAGAGGCTCGTGAGGCCTATTTAAAAAACGGAAGGGATGTGGAATATATCGATGTGCTATCTGATGCCGGCAAGCTTGATACTATGTTGAAATATTCCGATGGGAGACGCAAAGTCCCGATTATTGTGGACAGAGGTAAAGTCATAATTGGATTTAATGGTGAGGCGTGAGGGGTCTAAGTATCGGCTGGATGCTGATAAGGTTAAATCGTAACAGTTCACGCTTACCAACAAACCTGTAACTTCTCAATAAATCCGGGTAAATTACATTATACAAGACTCGCCCACTGATAATAAAATGTAAGAATATCTGAAACTCGCATCTAAGTGAGCCTAAAGAAAAAACAGTGGCCAATCCTTTTAATATGTATTGGTTAAGCGATAGATCATAAAAGAACATCGTAATATTAATGGAAAAACAATTTATAATTGACGATTTTAAAATAGGCGAAGCATGGCGTCTGTTTAAAATTATGGGAGAATTCGTTGAAGGCATTGAGAGGCTTCACGATATTGGCCCTGCAGTGACTATTTTCGGTTCAGCCAGGATTAAAGAAGATGATCCAATCTATAAGAAAACCGAAGAAATAGCGGCTCTTTTTGTCAAAAGCAATTTTGTTGTAATAACTGGCGGAGGGGGGGGCGTCATGGAAGCGGGAAACAGAGGGGCTCTAAAAGCAGGAGGCACCTCTGTTGGAATGAACATTGTCCTTCCGTTTGAGCAAAAACCAAATGACTATTCAAATATCAAGCTTGAGTTCAAATATTTCTTCATCCGCAAGGTTATGTTTGTGAAATATGCCACTGCCTATATTATTATGCCAGGCGATTTCGGCACCATGGACGAACTCTTTGAAGCTGTTACGCTTATTCAAACACACCGCATTAAACCCTTCCCTGTTATACTGGTGGGATCTGATTTCTGGTCAGGACTGTTAGAATGGATCAAGGCTACCTTGCTTGAACATCATAAAATATCTAATAATGATCTTGATATCCTGCAAATCATGGATGATCCTGAAGAAATCGTCAGGGCAGTACAAAAAGTGGTAATTATTTGAAATGTTTATCAGTTGCATTAAATATTTCTTTATCACAATATTCTGCACAGCACTTTTTATATTTACCAGTGTATTATGCGGCCATGCTGACATATACACATATATTGACAGCGATGGAGTACTTCATTTTACCAATGTGCCGACATCATCAAATTATAAATTCTATCTAAGTGAAAACCCTTCAAGGGTCTCAAACAAATATTCAACAAGCAAGTATGACCTTTTCATATCTGAAGCATCAATAAAATACGGCGTTTCTTTCCCTCTGCTGAAAGCTCTCATAAAAATTGAGTCGGATTTTAATCCTAAAGCTGTTTCAAAAGCCGGGGCAATGGGACTTATGCAGATAATGCCTGAAAATTTTGATGCTCTTAAAATTACCAATCCATTTAATCCACGAGAAAATATTCTGGGAGGCACACTTTATTTAAAACAATTAATGATCCGTTTTGAAGGCAAGCTGCCTCTTGCACTGGCTGCTTATAATGCCGGCCCCAATAGAGTTGCGCGCTACAAAAGAATCCCTCCTATAAAAGAAACAGAGAATTATGTGAAGAAAATTATGGAATCATATTATCTCTATAAAAACCACTAAAAGCCCGCCCTGGCACTGTTTACTCAATCAGGAAAAACCCCTTACGTTTAATCAAACGAGGTATGATAAGATAAGAAAGATTTTGGACGATAATAAAATCGGTAAAATAAAGGGAGTGTTAAACTAATGGAAATCTCAATTACATTACTGAACCTTGGTTATGCAATAACCGGAGCTTTTTTGACTCTGGTGTTTATGATGATAGGTTATAAAATGTTTGACAGGATGACCCCGTTTAATACGTCAAAACAGTTAGCAGAGAAAAATGTTGCAGTGGGAATCGTAGTTGGTTCAATATTTGTCGGCCTTGGAATTGCTGTTGGTCTGGTCATTGGCATGGCTCTAAACTAATCTTCCTCATGTATAGACTTTCAGATAATTAATTTCACTGTGTTAGGAACGGGGACGAAATAACTAATACGCCTTCCTCCTTCTGGCCTTGTGAAATTAATTATCTGAAAGTCTATAAATATTGGGAAGAAACATTTCCTGGGAATTGGCATGCTATCTTATTTGAACATCAATTCTTTTTCTACCCCAGTTAAGTGCTTTTTTGTGAGAATTAAAAAAGGCGTCAAGACGGTATTTGCCCTTTATAGCTCCCCCTCTATCTTCAACTACACCATAACCATAGCCCGGGATGTACAACCTGGTACCAAAAGGATAATATCGGGTATCCGCTGCAATAGTACCATCTTTGGATAGCCAGAGCCACGGGAAAACAATTCTTATTGGAATCATCCAGGGATGATTTAAGCTATCAATAGAAAAAAGCCCGGGAACAGGCTCATGCGGCTTTGTACCGCTGGCGGTCCGGCCGGTATATGGCCGCCCTTTGCGTTTGCCGGCGCTTACATATCGATTCCAGAAATTAAGCTTCAAATACTTCCAGCTTCCCCGTTCCCATCCACAGCATTTCCCGCATCCGCAGTAGCCGGTAATCTCCATCTTTTGTACTACAGGTTTAGAACATCCATAAAATAAAAAAGTAAACAATAACAGTAAGCAAGTGGTCTTCCACTTCATGATATCACTGTCCTGCACCGGAATTCTCAAAATATTATTCTTGCATATTGGCCTGTATATCAGTAAAATTAATAAAATAAAATATTTACTTCTTGCATTCAACTTCAAAATAACCGGCAAAGCAAGGAAAAAATCATGTCATTAGTAACTGCAGACAATTTGGAAAAAACTTACCAGATCGGTGAAATTACAGTTAAGGCCATTCGCGGTGTGAATTTCAGCATTGAGCAGGCATCTTTTGTTTCATTTGTCGGGCCCTCCGGCAGCGGTAAAAGCACACTGCTCAACATGATTGGCTGCCTCGATCCGCCTACAGGCGGGTCTTTACATGTTGCAGACCAGAATATAGCCCGTCTGAACCGTAAGCAGGCTGCACGCTTCAGGGGCGAACATATCGGTTTTGTGTTCCAGGACTTTAACCTGATTCCGGTGTTGACGGTCTTTGAAAACGTGGAATATCCGTTACTCATGGTGCAAAACTGGCCTGAACAAAAGCGCAAAAAGCAGGTGAACGATCTGCTCGAAGCCGTTGGCATGGGGGATCAGGCTAACAAATATCCAGGCCAGATATCGGGCGGTCAGAAGCAGCGGACAGCGGTTGCCCGTGCCCTGGTAACCAATGCCAAACTGGTGCTGGCTGATGAACCGACTGCAAACTTAGACGGGGAAACGGCAAGCCGGATTATCGATCTCATGAAAAAGATGCGCGATGAATTAGACACCACCTTTATTTTTTCCACCCATGACCCCAGGGTGATGCGGAATGCAGAAATAATTTTTACACTTGAAGACGGCAAGCTTCTATAGACCTTCAGATAATTAATTTCACAAGGCCAGAAGGAGGAAGGCGTATTAGTTATACGTCGACGACTGATAACGCAGTGAAATTAATTATCTGAAAGTCTATACAAAAACAAAACAACAACGGAGGGGCTATGTTTAATATTATTAAAATTGCGGCCCGAAATCTTCGCCGATATCAGCGGCGCACAATACTGACATCTGCGCTGATCACTCTGGGAGTGGTGGCGGTATTGCTTTTTATTTCCGTAACAGGATCTTTTAAGGATATGATGGTTGGCCAGATAACGGACTCCATGCTTGGCCATTTGCAGATCCACCGCAGAGGCTATCTGGCCTCCATTGACAACCTGCCGCTCGATCGTAACCTGAATGAACGACAGGTCGCAAAGGTGAAAAATGTTTTAAGCAATGTGGATACGGTTGAATCCTTTTCCATGCGTATCAAGCTTGGTGCCATGTTCAGCAATTTTACCGAAACCACCAACATCAGGCTCAATGCCGTAATCCCTGAACAAGAAGTCAAAACCGTTCCCTTGCTTCAAGACCGTATTATTGAAGGACAAAAGGAAAATGTTTTGCTGCAAAAAGGCGAAATCCTCATTCCCGAACTGATTGCAAAGGGCATGAAGGTGAAGGTGGGTGACAGTATTGTACTGGTGGCCAATAACAAAGACGGCTCGGTCAATGGAAAGACTTTCACTGTCGGTGGTGTACTTGAAGGCATTTCCGGCCCCGGGGGTCGGGATGGGGTTATTCATCTAAATGATGCCAGCGAGTTGCTGCGCATTGATGGCGTTGAAATCAGTGAAATAGCTGTACGGCTTAAAAGCATGGATGATCTTCCCCCTGTTTTTTCCAGGCTCAAGGCTGAGCTTGCTACCATTAAAGACAAGCAGGATAAGCCGGTATTTGAATTGCACACATGGGAAAAGCTGACACCGTTTTACAATATCGCTCAAATGATTGACCTCATGACATTTTTCATTAAAGTCATGCTTGTGGCCATTGTTCTGGTCAGCATAATGAATGTGATGATCATGGCTGTGTACGAGCGGATCAATGAAATCGGCACCATTTCCGCCATTGGTACATTGCCCGGCAAAATCATGGCCCTGTTCGTGACCGAGGGCTTTCTGCTTGGCGTGCTTGGAACAGTTGTCGGAACAATTATCAGCCTGATCAGCATTGCCGCCGTAAATGCCGCTGAAATAACCTTTAACTTTGGGCGGCAATCCGACCTGTTGCTGGCGCCTGTCATCGGACAGGGGGATGTAATTACCATTGGGTTGATTGTTATCGGCATCTCCGTATTAGCCAGCCTGCAACCGGCTTTTAAGGCTGCAAGAATGGACCCTATAACCGCCTTACGGCATGTATAAAACTATATGGAGGAACCCATGATAACTAGAAGGATACAATTCATTATTGTCAATTCGATTTTGTTGTTTTTCTTTGGTCTTACCATAAGCGCTTATGCTGATTCAATGAAAATTGCCGTGGCTACCACTGGCCCGGAAAAGACTGCAGCCATAAGCCAACAGGCCGCACGATCCCCCTTTTTCCTTTTTTTCGATGGCAAGGGTAATTTTCTTGAGGCCGTAGAGAACCCATCAAAAGATCTACCTGGTGGCGCAGGCCAAAGCGCTGCTTCACTCATTGCAAAGAAAGAAGCAACGCTCATTATTGCTGGTGATATCGGACATAAAATGAAACAGGCTCTTATGGACTATCAGATTAAATATACAAAAAAAACTGGAGTTGCTTATGATGTGGTTCAAACAATTATTCAAAATCAATAGCAATGTCATTTTTTCGGTGGTTGTTTTTTTGTGCTTACTCGTGACAAGCACGGCAGCAGCCCTTGATGGCAATGAAATCCTGCTTCAGGTGGATCGTAACCTTCAGCCTGAATCCTATGAAATGTACCGCAAGCTCATCAATATCGAACCGGACGGCAGTAAAAAGGAGTACGTTCTATACACGGTAAAAAAAGGGCAGGACAGGATGGTCGCTCTGTTTCTATCCCCTGCCAGCGAGAAAGGAAGGTCAACCCTCCGGCTGGGTGATAATATGTGGCTTTATATTCCCAGCGTGGGGAAACCGTTGCGCATTACGAGCCTTCAGTCGGTGGTAGGAGGTGTTTTTAACAATTCCGATATATTGCGTCTGGATTATAGCGCAGAATATGATGCTGTCATTCTTGAAAAAACAGCAGATAAATATATCCTCAATTGCAAAGCTAAAACATCATCAATCGCCTATGACAGCTTAAAGATGGAGGTGGATAAAAAAACCATGGTGCCTGTTACCATTGGATGTTATGCTGCAAGCGGCATGTTGATCAAAACCCTTTATTATAAAAATATTAAAGACTTCGGAGATGATCTTTTACGGCCATCGGTTCTTGAAACCGATAGTCCTTTGTATAAAGGCTATAAATCCATAATGATTTACGCCAGGATCAATAAGAAAAAACTTGCAGATGAGGTGTTTACCCTGAATTATCTGCCCAGAGTCGATGAATTGAGATGAGAGTTATTTGTGACCGGACATTCCCCAGGCTTTTATTTCTCTTTTCTATTATTATCCTGTTTTTTTCCTCTTTGGCTGTCAGTGCCGGAGAGGACTACAGTTTTGACATTGAAGAGTTTGAACCCAAAAATTTTGAATGGGGCGGATATACAGAGGTCAGATGGGAGCATATTGATTTTAATACTGATGGCGCATTCTATAAGCTGAATCAATATAAAGACCGCCATAGCACTCTTGACCGTTTAACCGGTACCATGCAGTTGGAAACCCTCTACAAAAAGGGTATCTGGGCATTCAACTCTGTGTTGTATGCCAAAGCCAGTCAGGACGATATGGGCTGGTCGGATACTGCGGATGTTTTTGAGGCCGGCCTGAGTCTCAAACCAGCGCCGTTTGTCACAGTTGATCTGGGCAAAAAGGTTTTTAAGTGGGGCACGGGATATGCCTGGAATCCAGCAGGGTTTATTGATCGGCCCAAAGATCCCAACGACCCTGAAGAGGCATTGGAAGGATATATCGGTGCCGGCCTTGATCTGATAAAAAGTTTTGGAGGAGCACTGCAGACAGTTGCTCTGACCACTGTGGTACTGCCGGTATGGCAAGATATTAATGAAGATTTCGGAGAGGCAAATAATGTGAACCTTGCTGCCAAACTTTATTTACTCTACCGGAATACGGATATCGATTTTTTGATATTCAACGGCAACAGCCGTTCGACACGATATGGAATTGATTTTTCAAAAAACCTGGCCACAAATTTCGAGGTTCACGGAGAATTCGCCTATCTTACTAAAATTAAGCAGACTTATCTTTCTAAAACAGGCACAATAATTAAACGCGAACGTTCCGTTAAAAAATACCTGCTGGGACTGCGTTATCTGAGCGAAAGCGATATCACCACCATTATTGAATTTTATCACAACGGCAATGGTTTCTCGGAAACAGAACTGGACACTTTCTATCAACTTGTTGACGACACGGGAATCCAGTTTTTCAGCAGCGGAAATAATACCCTCCTTCAACTTGCTGAAAGTCCCCAGGCAGGTCGCAATTATCTGTACCTCAAAATTAATCAGAAAGATCCTTTTGATATCCTCTACTTCACCCCGGGATTGATCGCCATCCTTAACCTTGACGACCACAGCTATTCCGCCACCCCGGAAATGCTGTATACGGGTTTTACCAACTGGGAACTTCGGATGCGTTTCACTTTTTTAAACGGCGGCAATTTCACTGAGTTCAAGGAAAAACAAAACGAAAACAAGCTCGAGTTCCGTGTTCGTTATCATTTTTAAGCTGATTTCATCTTATCTTACATCTCTTGATATCCATACAATTTTTCCGATGATGCGAACGCTGTTCATCTCATTCTGACTCAGGTAAACAGGTTTATAATCTTTATTGTCGCTCATGAGAACCAGTTTGCCAGGATGCTTCTCTATTCTTTTAACCATGATTGTATCGTCAATTCCCACGGCATATATTGCTCCTGCCAGTATATCTTTTTCTGATGTATCAATAAGAACCGTATCTCCATCTTTCAGTTCGGGCTCCATGCTATTTCCGTAAATATCAATAAGGATCATGTGTGAAGGTGACCCTTTACGCTTGAGCCAGGCTGTCCTGAACATCCAGTAATCACTGATGTTTTCATCGACTTCAAAAGATCCGTCACCAGCGCAGAGCCTGGCTTTTACATGTGGGGCGCTTTTATACTCCGGAACAATAACGCTTCCATCCCTTTCCGCGATAAACATCTTTCCTTTGCCGGTCTCAATCCAGTCCGGGTTTATGCCATATTTCGGTAGTCCCTACAAAGCAGTGCAGGTTTGAGGATACCGCCCTGTTTTACTTTGTAAACACCTGATTTTTCTCTATATGCTGCCATAAGACATGATATGTAACTTACTGAAATTATTGACCCGCACTGTTTTGTAGGGACTACCCATATTTCCTGTAAAGGTCCAATATCCACTTGTCAGGAACAGTTCCTTTGTTTTTGGCTTGCGTATAAATCTCTTGATCCAATTTGTATATGCCTGTTCTGTCCGAATCGAATAATGCTTCTTCCTTATTACGTGACGTACCTGATCCAATAGTTTCATCTTTAACTCCATTTTATCATCAATAATCAATTGCCTTTAAATATTGACAAATTGTTACTAATATGCAAAATAAATGTAACTTCATTATGTCCAAATCGGAATTTGTGAAATACCAAGGCATGTTGCATATTATTATCATAGAATTTTTTTTATTGCAACACTTTTTATAGTCTTAAACGCTTTTTTTGAGATCAATATGCGACTTAACAAGATTATTTTTTATGATATCATAAGGTTAAAAAATTTACCCCAAAAGCACTATACGAGAAAACAGTCGCATATTAGAAATAGTCTGTATTTTAACGGTATTTCACATTTCAATATAAAACAACGTTAATATTAATACCGTGTATTGTTTATACTTTATGATTTTACAGCGGCAATTAGTCGTAATTAGCTACAGCTATTAGGTCGTCTAATCTATGTTGGCAGCGGAAGCTACTGCTACAGTTAAGGGAAGGAGTGTATCGTCGTGACAGACTATGACGCACAAGAAGCACGTATTGAAGCAATTCTCGGAGAGGAAGAAAGTCTGACCTTTGATGACGCTGTTGAGAAATTCTACGAACACCTCAGGAGATTCATCCAGCTTCCATGCGATGTCACGGGTGTCGAAGACTTCCGGCAGCTTCCATGCGATGTCACGGGTGTCGAAGACTTCCGGTGGGAAGAATATTACGTACTTGGACCAGGTAGCCTGATAGAATACCAAAAACTTCGAGAAACTCAACCGTCCTATCAGGATATTTTCGAGTTGCGGGCAATTGAACATGATGTGTACTCGGAATGGAAGTTGTTTCATGACGAGGTTTTGGCCGGACACGTTTGGCGAAAATCTGATAGTAAAGAGTTCTACCTTGGTCTTACTGAAATCGAACCTGTTGATAAAGAATCGGTCAATTATCAGCTACTGAACGATTATTCAGTGTGGTTTGCAAATAATAGATGAACGACAACGATTGTTGATTTCACAAACCGCCAACGAATAAGGATAGATTGTATGAGCGTAGAGAACCACGATCTTATCCGGTTGTTGGACAAGCCCGGTGTGTTTGCATATTTTGTATATAAGGAAATATCTTTTTTTGAACTGGGGGTAGGAAGTGCGTTTTTAAAAAGCGCACTTTTTTCAAGGCGAGGGAGTGCCTTAACCTGTAATAGGCTTCAAAAAATTAGGCTATGTTCGCGTTAAGTGTGGAAAAAAATAATCAAATC
>Ga0255403_1018_pt1 | contig 19213 bp, 16 predicted proteins | sample ANMaggSSYBR01G11_FD_182131 | JGI IMG/M metagenome (GOLD analysis project Ga0255403, IMG submission 182131) | Sediment cell enrichment communities from methane seep in Santa Monica Basin, California, United Staets - ANME aggregate JGI... | ecosystem: Environmental > Aquatic > Marine > Cold seeps >...
AGTGGATAATTGCTCTACAGGCAAAAGGTCAATGCATTCATCTTTTACCGGCAGATCAGGTTTTGGAGTACGTCCATGACCTTTTTTACCTGGTTGTTGACCTCGCAATGTCATTCGGAGTTTTTTTTAAATATTTTTTACGAAGCCTAACTATTAAATTTTACAGTCTTAAAAAAGTTATATTAGTAAATATTCGGCTTACTCCTTCATGAGTTAATTTTTCAACAAAACTCTAAATTTCTTAACAAGAGGATACACCCAAATATCTTTAATGGGAACACTAATTTCCCCGGGTGGTCCAAGTTTTCCACGGCCTTTGGTTTGTCCGACATTGATCCAGTTGGCTGCTTTATAATAAGTGCCAGTAAATCAATTTTTTTGTACAAAAGATTCCAGCAACACTGGCTGGACATTATATTTTTCTTCCCAGTCATCCGGAAGCCGGTGTGCTGTTAATGAGAGTATTTTTGATGCAAGATTTTTTGATCTCACCCATGGTAAAATAAGAAATCGAGCATTATTCTTTCGCTGATCATGATTCTATCCAATAAATTGATCTCTTGGTGCAGTTTGCCATGCAGCTGCACCAAAACCTGTCAGCGCAACAATTTGTTTATCTGCAGCAACGATTCCCGACGATATGATAACCTATTGATTTAACAATATTTTTGAATTATGCTTTTCGTAAACTTTTTCTTGTAAATTCAAAAGGTTAGCTTAAAATGGAGCTTATGGCTTGTGTTAAATCGTATAACCACCTGATTTTTAACGATTTTTGTTTACGAAGGTGGTTTTTTAAATTTCTTTTATTATCAATAGGTTATATGTATAATGGCTATCGGGAATTGCTGTATCTGCAGTAATAAAATAGCGAAGCTGAGCTCCAGGCAGAGGGGTGTAGCCAAGGTAATGATATCGCTCAATATACTCATTCCATAAGGCTGAGGTGGTTTTGGTGGCCATCTGCAAATGCACTTCTCCAGAGCCCGGGAGCCCCTGAGTGAACAAATTAGCTCCAAGATGTCCGTATTCAATAACTTGTGCCTATCCTGCAAGGAGGATCATAATAGAAAACAACTTTTTTTGCCTTTTTTTCTAAAAAAATCCCCCAAAATGTGCTGTAGGCTGGAAATATTTCTGCGCTAATTCCATCAACTTTACATTTCCAATATGGACTATATGTGTTGGAAACTACAAATACCCCTGAACCATCTAATGCAACGGAAAATTCAAGTCTATCTGGTGAATATTCCTCCTGTTTAATGGCGGCATTTGAAAAGCTATTATTGCTTGGCCTGTTATTATTCAAATGTTTTTCTTCAATATAAACAGTATTTCGCAATGAATTTATTTCCGCAACACACATTTCATTCAATAAGTCAGATGAACTATTGAAAACTTTAATGTCCTTGGTAAGAAAAAAACGCGGCAAACATGTTTTGTTTTTATAAATATAAAGGAACTCCCTTCCATTAAAGTTCTCTTTTATATTACTTATGGCCCTATCTATTGCAGGTAAAGATATCCAAGACTCTTTTGGCTCTGAGATGGGTATGAGATTTTTGTCAATTATAGGAACTTTTGAAATGATATATTTGGTATTTGCCAAGGACAGCAAATTCAATCGATAATAATTGCTGAATGTTATGTCATCTTTTACATTTTTAGGGGAAAACAAGTAAACTCTATTCCCCCAGTAATTGAAATAGTAGTGTTTATCAACATCTTGTTCCGTTAAAGGTTCTATGACTTTTGACCAAAACTTCTGATAAGATTTTGGATATAGATTTATATAGCCATCAACGGTTTCTATCCCGTAAGCATTGGCATAAGAGGGATGAAGTCCTTTAGAAATAGTAGCAACCCTAAAAGGTTCATCGTTATTTTCATTGACTACTCTTTGAAATGCTTCACTTTTATAATTGGAGGCATAGCTTCCTTGTGTTAACCAAGTATAGATATGTGCTTTTTTAATAAGAAGAGATTTGCAGAACAGCAAGGCAAAGATAATAATTATAAAAACGGTAAAAACACTCCATGATAGAGATTTTGTTGAACCATTATTTACAAACAACCAATTTTTAAGCCTATCTCTAATTAGGCCTAAACTACAAGCTCCGCTCAAGGCAGCAAAGAAAGGGGCCAATTCATAAAACCTGTCAACTTGAAAGCCACCTAAAAATGAAATGTGTTCTCTGTAGTAAAATTTAACGAGATTAATAACAGAGGTACCAAATGTGCAAAATATATAAAATGAAAATAAATATAATAATAACCGGGACTTGAATCTTGAAATTACAAGAGCAATAAAAACCAGAAATAATGTAATTTTATTAGATAATAATCTTCCTAACCCCCTTAACAAAATATCAACATAGATGTGCGGCCCTATTGGCCCTGCCGAAGTTGCATGCTGTCCCCAATCAGCTCTATGGGATGCATGAGAATTAAGAAGTAAAGACCAAACAGGAGAAATCTGGCAAATTAATACTGCTATGGAAAATATCGAAAATAGGATTAAAAACCTTAGACTTATCTTCTTTCTGAAGAAAAACCATAACAAGGCTGCGGTTAATGTAAAAGGCAATGTCCAGGGTAGAGACGAACAAAACGAGTAAACAATTCCCAGTAAAGCTATCCATAAGTACCCAAACTTATTAGAATTATCAACTATCCTTTCAATTGTCCATAAAATGAATGGAAAACCTGCAAATCCCAACTGAAAATTTATTAAATCATTACAATATAAGGCAAAAACAACGCCTGCATAAACACTGACAATATCCGAGAGCTGGAGATAGTCTTTGCTTAAACGGTAGGTAAAATAGCCACCTAAGAATAACTGAGCAACTATTATAAGTTGATAAGCAAGCCATCCAGGAAAAAGACCAAAAAGTATCACTGAAAATTGTGGATAAAGCAGGTCATTCGCAAGACGATCAACCCCACACCCCATATAAGGAAACCAATAAGTCACACCATGTTTAAAGAAATCTGCAACAAATGCAATATACCGTGGAATAAAAGAGTCGCCTGTATCGTGTACTCTTATATAAGAAAAAGGCCCAAGACCAATGTATTCTAAACTAAGCCATAATGCGATTAGAAGAAAAAGCGTTTCCTTTCTGTCTATAAGGCGTTCAACAGTTCTTTTATTCATAGAAAGATTCCTTACTCTCCTGTTCTGGAAGATGTGTTGCGACGGATTTCCCACGGCTGGAAACGCCCGGCTTCACGCGGCCGCAACTGATGCGAAATCGCAAGGAGTTCATCAAGCGCCGTACTGGGTTTATATTTAGCTATCAATCCAGTATCGATCCAAAACCGCGTGCCGTCCGGCGCTTGCATAAACCGTTCGTGGGCTAATTTTAAGCCTTCAGTAACAAAGCCAGGTTTTGCGTAGAACCACCAATTATTTGTTGCCGTTTCAGGCGGTATATTTGCGAACAGGTATACCCATGAACGGTTGCCCACCAGAAAGGCCCTGCCCCGATCTCGCATGTCTTTGACCACCTCAATATCCCTATAGTTATTCAGCTTAAACAATGTGCCATCTTTGAGACTGGATCTCACTCCCATTAGACCCGGGCCAACGGTCAGCATAACCACATAGGACAGATAGATCAAATATAGTGCAACAACAGCCGACCGCAGACGCAGGCGGTCTATAAACATTAGGATGAAAGCCAAGCACCCAGGATACAGAATGAACAGATGATAGTTTTTGTCAGACCTGGAGTAAATCCACAGAAAAAAAGATAGAAGGAGGATGGCAACGGCTGTGATTGTTACCGCGTTGGTCCACTCACGGTGATTGTCGTAGTAGAGTTTTGTCAGTATCGTTCCCACCAACACCGGCAGGCCAGTGACCATCATAATAGACAGAGAACCTTTGCGGGCAATGAGACTTATAACACTGTACCGGCTATGATAATATGAGTTGAAGTTGAAGTTGTGTACAATGTAGTCCTCTACCCCGTAGCCGATCAGGAGGGCCGGAAGAAAAAAGATCGCCAACACAGTGGCAGCAAAGCCGGAGAACACGATCACAGTTCGGCACATATTGCCTCTCTTTATCCACTTATACAAAAACATTCCGGCGTACAATGGGAGAAAGGCACCGCCATCGACTCTGGTAAGAACGGCAAGCATCCAGAACACAACAGCCCAGTACAGGTATCCGAATCCTTCTATCTCGGCACTTTTGAGAAGGAAGTGGAAGGAAACAAGCAGCAACGTGGCTTGAAATAAAGCAATACTTACATTGGTCGGTTGGCTGAACAAAAGCACGCACGCTGTAAATACCATGAGTAGCCGTTTCTTAAACGAGACCGTGGCCTGTAGGACTAACACTGTGCATGTCCATAGAAACAGCCACGCAGTTATAGCTAAGCTCAGGACAGCTTGAAACGCGCCCCAGCCCATGATCGTGCCCAGTCCCTTAAGGAACAAAAAGTATAGAGGGCCTTTGTGAGTAAATATCTCGCCGTAAATTTGATATTCATTGGACAGGAACCGGGCACTCACGTAGTAGACGCCAAAATCAGTCCCCCACTCACACTGAAGCGATAAGCTCCAGACGCCACCGACAACGGTAACGACAGCAAACAGGAACCACAGCTCAAACGATCCACCTTGCTGCCGTTTATTCCAATGGTCACAGAGCGATCCAATGCTGGAGCCAAGACTATTAGTCATTTTTTCACCAAACTGGTTAATCCAACTATCTTGCAAAGAGTGCATAGACAAGCAAAATACTGAAAGCAAGATAACCCAAGCACGCGACCCAATTCAACAATAGAATGGGCGATCCCTCTGTCATTTTTGGTTGGTTTTTTACAAAAATGGTGTTTTGGGATATCGGAATAAATTGATATCGCCATAGGTTCATCATCCCTTCTCCGCTGGTATTTCTGTTTTATGAAGTCTCCGCAAAGTCATTCCATAGAAGTTGATAAGCACCAACCCTAAAAGCGTTACCGGTAGAAATTGCAAAGCATGAATTACTATTGAATAGCTCAAAGCTACTTCTTCAGTGAGGCCAAATGCTGCGAATGCAAAGATAGTACACGCTTGAAAAACTCCCACATACGCGGGGGCAGACGGCACAAGTAATCCAAGGTTGACGAAAGCTAATGTAAAATAGGCAAGCTGAAGACTATGATCAAGTCCAAAAGCACAAAGCCCGAGCCAGAACATACTTCCCTCGATTATCCATACAAAAACACTCAAAAACAGAAAAATGGGGAGACCTCGGTCGATTTTAAGAAAATTAACTGCGTCGAGCATGGAGTGCAAAACACCCTGGCCTTTTTCGCTAATCCCCGATGGCAAATGTCTGCTGACTTTTTTGATAACAATTTCTAACCATGAACGCTTGAGTCGCGCGATTAAAACTACCACCAGAGCAACAATAAAAAGAATAGATGATAGAAAACCAACCGTTCTAACCGTCGTCATGTATTCTGATTTAAATGTGCTAACCAACGTCGTGATAGCAAGGATGCCGACCAATACTAAACCGTCAAAAATGCGCTCCACAACAATTGAGGAGAGTGCACTGATCTTACTCATTCTTTCTTTCTCACCTATTGTATATGCACGAACAATTTCTCCCATACGCGCCGGCAAAACATTGTTTGCCATATAGCCAATTAGGATGACAGATGTAGATGTAAACCAGGAAATCGGCTTAAGCGGATGCAACATTATTTGCCACCTGAAGCCACGAACAAAAAAACCGGCCAAGTAAACAAAAACCAGAAATGGTATCCATTCCCAACGAAACTGGCTGAAAGCTCGGCCCAGAGTCTGGAAATCGATTTTGAAAAGCATCCAGATGATCACTGAAATGCTGATTATGAATCCAAGGCTAACGATAACATATGATTTACCTCTCATATTGTATTTTTTCCGATCTTTGTTCGGCATCCAGTATTTCCCGAATAGTCCAAAGGGGACGCCCTTTAACCTCATCGTATATTCTACCCATGTATTCCCCAATAATCCCTATGCAAACGAGTTGAACGCCACCCAAAAACAGGATAGCAATAACGGTAGTAGCAAAGCCAGGCACAGGACCTAATCCTATTCGTAAGAACAAATCTGCGAAAATGCGTTGAAGGAATGTAAAGATTACGCCAAGCAGAGCAACCAATGAAACAGCAAAACCGAAATACGTTGCTATTCTAAGCGGTACTGTAGAGAATGAAAAGATACCATCAAGTGCAAGTTTGATAAGCTTTCGGAATGTATACTTTACCTCTCCTGCCGCCCGTGCGCTACGTTCGTACTCAAGTCCTGTCTGCCGAAAGCCCACCCAGGACCTTAATCCCCTTACAAACCGATTCCGCTCAGGCATGGCACTTAATAAATCCACTACTTTTCTGTCCATCAGACAGAAGTCACCCGAATCGTAAGGAATATCGATATCCGCAAGTGCGCCTAAAACACGGTAAAATGCTTTATAACATAATCTTTTTACGAAATTTTCTTTACGCTTAGCTCGGATAGCGTAAACAACGTCATACCCTTCTCGCCATTTTGTGATGAAACGATGAAGCTCTTCTGGGGGATCTTGTAGATCAGCGTCTATGATAATAACGCAATCGCCTTGCGCATGATAAATACCAGCCGAGATAGCAGTCTGATGCCCAAAGTTTCGAGCTAATCGAATAATCTTCCAGCGCGAATCCCGATCGTGCATTTTCTTGATAAGTTGCCATGTCTCATCTTCGGAACCATCGTCCACAAGAATAACCTCGAATGGCTCATTCCACTTTTCAGCCGCTGACGTAAGCCGAGCGTAGAGTTGGTCTAACACTTCTTTTTCATTATAACATGGAATTACTATCGATATCATCATATCGCTCATTCAACACTTATTTAAAGAAAGCTATTCGGGCAATCATCTCAACCAGCTTCATAGCCATTTGGGTGGTTTTTATGCCATCTCCATGCAGTTTCAATAATAGCATGAAGATCAGAATACGTGGAATTCCAGCCCAACTCACTAATGACTTTCTCGCTTGAGCCAACAAGCACTGCAGGATCGCCCGGTCGTTTTTCTGCAATTTTTATCGTGATTGGCATTCCAGTGACATTTCGTGCAACATCAATCACGTCTTTAACAGAATATCCGTTGCCATTACCCAGATTATACTTTCCTCCCGGCAAACCATTTAGAAGTCTTTCCAAAGCTAATAAATGTGCATGGGCAAGGTCAACAATATGAATATAATCACGTATGCAAGTACCATCTTTTGTAGGATAGTCATCTCCGAATACATATATTGCATCTCTCTTACCAAGAGCTGCTTGTAGAACAAGTGGTATAAGGTGGGTTTCAGGATTGTGATCTTCTCCAAGCTCACCTTCCGGATCAGCTCCTGCGGCGTTGAAATATCGTAAAGAAGTGGATTTCATTCCATACGCATTTTCGAAATCATCAATGATTTGTTCAATCATTAGCTTTGTCCAACCGTATGGATTTATTGGATTTTGAGGATGGCCCTCGGTAATGGGAATTTCAACCGGCTCACCATAAGTAGCGCAGGATGATGAGAATATGAAGTTGTTGACCTGGTTTTCAATCATAAATTCAAGCAGGTTAAGTGTATTTGCAACGTTATTCCGATAATACTTGGCCGGTTCGTTAACTGACTCGCCAACATAACAAAAGGCCGCGAAATGCATAACGGCAGCAATGTTGTACTTTGAAAACACGCGCCTCAACAGTTCTGAATCAGCCAGTGAACCACGAATAAAAGGTCCCCATTTTACCGCTTCGCGATGTCCATATATGAGACTATCAAGAACAATCGGATTATAACCGTGGCCTGCAAGATATTTGCACATGTAAGAACCGATATAACCCGCTCCTCCAACAACAAGTATATTCTTCATCCTTTTTCTTCATCCTTTATCATATGCGTCAAAAACAGCGCATTGCGTATGCAGTTATTTACATTTCTATCTTCCGGATATATCTGTGCCGTGTTTGCCAGATAAAGGTTTGGTATGGGCGTTTTATGGGAAGGCATCTCAGATGCATAATCAAGTGAGTAAATGGGTGTGCCGAATAGATCCTTAGAGAAGACAGTATCTTCAACCCATCCCTCATTAAACAGTGGAAATATTTTTTTTAGACCATTGACATATAATGCTTGAATTTCATCTTTACTATAATGGCACATCGGATCATTAGCCGGGAGATAATTAAAAACATACACTATCTTTTTCCCGCCGTATTCATCCGACGGCACAAAATTGGTGTGCTCTATAATTCCCCCAAATGGCAAATACTTGCTATTAATGTTCAGCCAATAGACGTTATCACTTAACGGTGAATTTAAAATAAATATCATACAAATCACCGCTTGGTAGCGAATAGTCTTAAGTTTTTGATTATAACTAACAGATAACGAAGGCACCAGTTTGAGAAATTCAGGTATAGGGATCGTGGCTATTACTTTATCAAAATTAATGTTAATATCACCGCTAACCAGTTTAATCTGATTGTCAGACAATGGGTCAACCAAATCTACTTTTGTGCCAAGATATATTTCTCCACCCAAATCAACAATTCTCTCACGTAATCGCTCGAACAATAGATTAAAGCTTCCTGAAATGTATCCAAGTCGCTCATTTTCGTATATTTTGTCTCGGGACCGGGAACGTGGGTGAATTCTACCCCATAGCCAGGAAGCAGCAATGTTTTTGTGGTCGTCCCCAAATTTTGCTTTCAAAAGAGGTTCCCAGATTGTCTCATACACTTCAACAGCACAATATTTTTTAAACCAATCACCGATAGAAATATCGTCAAGATCTTTCCATGTTCTTTTTTTCTGCAAGTAAAAAACAGAAAACCCAAACTTAAATTTATCCAACCAATTTAGTGGTTTAAATTTTAATAAATCGGTCGGCTTTCCAAACTTGTATATATTTTCACCATGATAATAACCTATCTGGGATTCTAACCAAAAAATTTTATCGCTAAGTTCAAGTTCATCTAATAATGAAATGAGTTCTGTGTCAGTTTTAAAAAAGTGATGATAGTATCGCTCAACATATTTTTCCTCCAACTTCACAACCCCGGCCAAACCGCCAAGTTGCTCATCACTTTCTATGACTACAACTTCATGCCCCGATTTAAGCAGCTCACAGGCCGCTGTTAGACCGGTAATCCCGGCTCCAATTATACCAACTTTCATTTTTTACTACACCTATATTGTTGCAATATAATGTTCACAGGCAGCCTGATTGAGCCCATTGTATGATCAGCCTGATCCGGCAAGTTTGACGAATTTCCTTCCTTCTCAAGATATTCGTGCCATATGGAATAAGCTGCTCCGATTGCTCCGCCTGCATCGCCTGCGGCAGGTTGAATCCAGATGTCTTTGAATATTCCCTGGCGAAGGAGTTTGCCGTTGGCTACACAATTGAGAGCAACTCCGCCGGCAAGACAGAGATAATCGGCGTTTAGTTCCTGTTTGAGGGTCTTTGCAAGTTTCAGGACAATATCTTCTGTGACAATCTGAATGGAACGGGCAATATCCATTTCCTTTTGAGTCATCTCTGATTCGGCTTTTCTCGGTTTGCCGCCAAAGAGGCGGTTAAACCGCTCATTGGTCATGGTAAGGCCTGTTGCGTAATTGAAATAGCGCATGTTCAACCTGAAGGTTCCGTCTTCTTTGACATCAATCAGATTTGTGCGGATCAGATCAACGTATTTGGGCTCGCCATACGGGGCAAGCCCCATCAGCTTGTACTCGCCGGAATTTACTTTAAAACCTGCATAATAGGTAAAGGCCGAATAAAGAAGACCGAGGGAATGTGGGAAATCTATCTCCCATTGAGGCGTAAGGCTGTTTCCTTTGCCGAGCCATGCACTTGTTGTCGCCCATTCACCGACTCCGTCTAAACAAAGAACAGCGGCTTTATTGTAAGGAGACGGAAAGAAGGCCGAGGCCGCATGTGCCTGGTGATGTTCTGTAAACATCAAAGGCGGAAGGTCTTTTTGTTTTAATTCGCCAAGAGATGCCAGCTCTTTTTTGAGGGTAGCTTTGAGAAACAGCTTTTCCTTCAGCCAGACAGGCATCGCCGAAAGAAAGGAGCGAAAGCCTCTCGGCGCATAAGAAAGATAGGTCTCCAGAAGGCGTTCAAACTTGATCAGGGGTTTATCGTAAAAGACAATATAGTCAATGTCCGAAACAATTATCCCGGCATGTTCAAGGCAGTAGCAGATCGCATTTTCCGGGAAATCAGCACAATGTTTCTTGCGTGTAAACCGTTCTTCCTGGGCCGCAGCAACTATTTTACCGTCAAGCAGCAATGCAGCCGCGCTGTCATGGTAGTATGCAGATATACCGAGTATCTTTGCGCCCATTGTCTTCTTTTTTATCCTAACCATGCTCAATCATTGTTTGTAAATCGCAGGGTGCGTTTTAAGCGCCTAAAATATTCCATTTTGCTCATCAAAAGGTGTTTTATCATTTATACGTTCGTTCGATAATAGGTGTGCCGTTGATAGTGCGATGCAAAAATACTTCTAAAGTTTATAAAAAAAGTAATGGATATAGTCCTTAAAGTCAACATCAAAAGTGTATATATCCTATGGCACTCCTTGAGGATAAGGTCTATTTGCATGATCAAGGACAAAAAAGATGGATATTGCCTATAAAAAATCATTTTTAAAATGGTTTGGTCAAAATTTAAAAAGAGCCAGAAAAGAAAGTGGCTATAGCCAGGAATCACTGTCAGGGATAGCCGGAATGGATCTATCTTATTATGGGGCGGTTGAAAGAGGGGAGAGGGCGATTACCATACTGAAATTGTCCCAAATAACTAATGCATTGGACATTCCTATGCGGAATCTTTTTTCCGGCGAACCGCATTATCCGTTAAACAAGAAGAAAGACAAACTTGAGGAATTAATCGAATTTTTAAGGGAAAGGGAATCTGAAGATTTAGAGTTGTTTATTGATGTCTTGCCAAAGCTTATTAACTGGAAACTCAGCGAATGAGGATACAGCAAACAATACCACTTACAATTCAAGGCTACCAACTTAAAGCGGGACAATTTCTGATTGAATTTACAGTTTTTGGTGGATACGCTTCGCTTAATCCACCCGACAAACTTACGTTGGTACTCGAAAATTGTAGGGTGGATTAAGGAGCGTAAGCGACGAATCCACCAAAGCAGATGTCCTGCTTTATGTTGGTAGCCCAATTCAACACATATGGTACTCAGGAATGTGGACAAAATAACTTCCGCAACTATGCATCACAGCTTCCTCTCGTTCCCATGCTCCAGCGTGGGAACCAGGCAAAGTTTTGCGCCACAAGCCCGCACTATTCCATCAACTGTTGTGCCTGCCCTTGTGCTATGCGAAAGCCGGCTTGTCCGCTATATTTTTTGTTGGAGCAGAAGCATATTATTTTATTATAACAAGTGCGATGGCGGTCAGATCAAACAAATTCGACCAAAATCTGTGCGCCTACTTGGGGAAGCTATTTCGTCCACGTCACTAAACAACAAAAAAACCGATTTAGTGTTAATAAAACTGTTATTATATCGTATCACCAAAATGTATATTTATTGTTTTAGTGACATTTTAATTGCGACCTTTACTTGACACCAAAATCTATTTTTGTTATATTGGTGATAAAATATGTCTATATTTGGAGGGATTAATGTTTGTTGGCCGGGAACATGAATTATCATTATTAAATGAGTTGTGGATAAAAAAACATGCTGCATTTGTTGTATGTAAGGGCAGAAGGCGGATTGGTAAAAGCACATTAATTCAGCAGTTTGGCAAAACAGCAGATGTATTTCTGGAATTTCAGGGCGCTGTTCCTGATAAATCTATAACCAACCGGAAACAGATGGACATTTTCGTTGAACAGATGTGTTCTCAGACAAATATGCCGCGTTTTCAGCCGGAAAGTTGGCAGCAGATCTTTTTGTTTATGGCAATGTCCATAAAAAAGAATAAAAAAACTGTTATTTTGCTCGACGAAATATCCTGGATGGCAGATAGAGACAGTAGTTTTTCTGCTCAATTAAAGATAGTCTGGGATACCAAATTTAAAAAATGTCCTAAGTTGATCCTTATAGTGTGCGGTTCCGTTTCTTCCTGGATTGACGATAATGTTTTAAATAATACCGGTTTCATGGGCCGTATCTCGCTGGAATTGACACCGGCAGAGCTACCATTACATCACTGCAACATGTTCTGGCGAGGCAGGGCAGCAAGGATTTCTGCAACAGAAAAATTAAAAATACTATCAATTACCGGTGGTGTTCCCAGATATTTAGAAGAGATCAACCCTACACTTTCAGCAGAAGAAAACATTAAGCGTCTCTGTTTTTATAAAGAAGGCATATTATTCAATGAATTTGATCGTATTTTTAATGATGTGTTTGACCGTAGGGCCGCAACCTATAAAGAAATAGTAAAATCATTGGTCACCGGTGCGAAAACTCTTACTGAAATCAGTTCTGTAATTGCTATTAGCAAAAGCGGAAATATGACCAGATATCTGAATGATCTTGTTGAATCAGGATTCATTTCCAAAGACAAGGTATACTCTATAAAGACCGGTAAAGAAACACGCAGTGCCCGTTTTCGGTTGAAAGACAACTATCTTCGTTTTTACCTTAAATATATAGAACCCTTTGCAGAGAGAATCAAGATCGGCATTTATAAAGATATCAGCATTGAAGATTTGACGAATTGGGAAAGCATTATGGGATTTCAGTTTGAAAATCTTGTTCTCAGCGACCCGCCGACAATCTTTAAACTACTTTCGATAAATCCCAATTCAGTACTCTCTGCCACTCCATATTTTCAGAATAGTTCCGCAACTCAAAAAGCGTGTCAGGTTGATTTGTTGATCAGGACAAAGTATACCGTGTATGTTTGTGAAATCAAATTCAAAAGAAAAATAGAGAAAAATATAATTGCCGAAGTATACGAAAAAATATCTCGCATTCCGTTTCCCGGTATGCTGTCAATAAGACCTGTATTGATTTACGAAGGCGAGCTGTCAAACAAAGTACTGGAAGAAGATTTTTTTGACTGTATAATTAACTTTTCAGATTTACTTTTAGAGTAATTTTTGTAACTATTCGGTATTGCAGGTAAGGAAGGTAGACGAAACAACTTCCTCAAGTAGGCGCACGGATTTGGGTCGAATTTGTTTGATCTCAGATTTCTCTCGTTCCCACGCTGGAGAATGGAAACCAAGCACAGCTCTGCGCCACAACTTCGCACTGAAAGTGCTCTAATTTAATGTACCATCAAACAGGGTAAAATTAAATGAATTTGAGGGAGAAAATCCAGCATTTTATAACTCGATTTAAACAGCTTAATGGTGATCCACATTATGTTGCTCTTGGAATGGCTATAGGAGTATTTATCAGTGTAACTCCTACCATTCCGTTTCATACAGTTATTGCTTTAGCTCTGGCATTTATTTTACGCGGGAGCAAAGCCGCCGCTGCAATCGGTGTATGGTTCAGCAATCCTATTACCATACCTTTATTTTACAAGGGCAGCTACGATGTTGGAATATCTATTCTTGGCAATTCAGCTCCTTTTGGTACAGAATATGAGTCGATTTTAGAGCTGTTAAAACTGGGAGCGGATGTTACTATTGCTATGATTACAGGCGGAATTATTCTTGGCATTCTCCCAGGTATAGCGGCCTATTTTACAACCCGCAGAATATTTATTAAACTTCGGTTGCAAAAGAAATCTTGAATATGACATCACCCAGAGTACTACTTGCCGCCTGGCAAATGCATGCCAGGAAGCAGTTGGGCCAACATTTTCTGGAAAATCCTGCTACCTCGGAAATGATTGTGAATCGTTGCAGGGTCATGCCGGAAGATGTTATTTTAGAGATAGGGGCCGGCTTGGGAGCCCTTACGATCCCTGTTGCCCGGATAGCAAAAAAGGTTTATGCAGTTGAGAAGGATCATAAGATAATATCTTTGTTAAAAACAGAACTTACTTCAAACAGCCTTTTTAATGTTATTATAATTGAGAAAGATATCCTGAAAGTTAATATTGAGGAATTTGCTGAAGAAGCCAATCCTAAAATACTAGTTTTAGGAAATCTGCCGTACAATATTTCTTCCCAGGTTCTTGTTAAACTTATAAAATCCAGAAATACTGTAAGTCGCGCAATTCTTATGTTTCAGAAAGAACTTGCTCAACGCATTACTGCTCATCCGGGTTGTAGAGAATACGGAAGACTTACCGTGATGCTCAATTATTGTGCGAAAATAAAGAAAGTCGCAGATATTAAGGCTTCTCAATTTTTTCCAAGACCAAAAGTTGATTCCGAGGTTCTTGAGATAACCTTTAAAAACAGCCTGAAATATTCAGATAATGAAGAGTTTCTTTATAAAGTAATAAAAGCTGCATTCGGGCAGAGAAGAAAAAATCTTAAAAATGCTCTTGCAGGCAGCGAGCTTCATATTGCTGCTGAAACCTCTATGCATGCGCTGGAAAATGCAGACATAGATCCAACCCGACGTGCGGAAACTCTCAGCGTAGAAGAATTTGTAAGGCTGAAAGATATACTGAAGGTGGATAGGCTGAAGGTAGAAGGCTGAAGGGTGTTTGAATCCTTAATTTTTAGTCTTCACTCTTCAGCCTTCAGCCTTCAGTCTTCTACCTGTACTTCCTCACATATTTTCTGCTACCGAAACAGTCCTGTCACCGAGTATGTTAACATAACTTCCCATTTCATTATCGTACCAGCCATATATAACACATTGAGTTACAGGAATTCTTATGACTGTATCATTCAGTGAAGAAATAACATTTTTATCTAATCCTGGCACTTTTTTCAAATCTATTGTAACATTAGCAGTTCGGGTATGAGTTTCATGGCCTTCAATTATTGTTGCTGCAATCGGCATTCCTATAATATCATTAGAGACATTCTGCCTGTCTGTATAGTGCAGATATCCCTTTGGATCTTCAGCAGCCGCCTGCATATACATATCGTTTATTAATTTTCTTCTTATTGGTTCACCGGATAATTCCTCCTGAAGGTTTATTACTAAAATAATAAGAGAACCGGTTGATGTGGGAATTCTTACAGATTCAGCAATGAACCCGATTTTCTCCATTTCAGGAATAACCAGTCTGAGTGCATTGGCTGCTCCTGTTGTGGTTAGTATAATATTATTCATTACGCTTCTGTTTTTTCTCAGATCGGTTGTCCCTGTTTTTGGCAGACGGTCAAGAACTTCCTGTGACCCAGTGACTGCATGAACAGTTGCCATTGAGGCAGAAAGAATTTTTTTATAACCAAAAAAGTTGAGAATAGGTTTCATCATATGAGCCAGGCAAGTAGTAGTACAGGATGCATTTGAAATCGCTTTATGTCGTCTGGGATCATAATCATTATCATTTATTCCCATTACTGTTGTTACAGTATCTTCGGGCATTGGTTTGCCTGTATCCTTGATTTTAAATGGAGCTGAAACTATAACTTTCTCTGCTCCTGACTCAAAATGTCCTCTTAAGGCTCCTTTGGGGTGGTCTGAAGAAAGGGTTGGGTCAAGAAATTGCCCGGTTGTGTCAACTACCAGATTAACACCATGATCTTTCCAGCCAATGTCGAGCGGATTCCGGGAAGTCCTTAAAAACTTGACCCTTATACCATCAATTGTCATGCTGCCGTTTTTTTCATCCAAATCATGAATAACAGGTTCAGCTTTTTGACCATAAAGAAAACCGTGCAGCAGACCGTAATTTGAATCCCTGCCTGCATAATGGGCAATATCCTCAATGGATGTGCCAGCCTCCCGTCCGATATTAACTATAATTTCATCAAAGTATTTTCTGGCTACATGGTGCCATACAGTAAGTTTTCCGATTCTTCCAAATCCATTTACGCCAAGTTTCATCCCCATCTTGATCCTCCTGAAATAGTGCATTAATTTTCGACATCCTCATTCACCAGTTTACACTTTTTTTGAAAAAGCGTGTATTGTCGAATTGAATGCCGATGTCGAAACTGGAAATTTGAAATTAGGTAACGCATCTACATCTTTGTATTTTTTCCAATTTCCAATTTCTAGTTTCAAATTTCACTGCCAAAATACAAGATCAACAAAGTGTAAACTACTTTTGACTTGTCGTGAAGGATGCCTAATTTTCCTTCACTTTTATTTTACCTTGATAAACCGAACCTTCCCGCCCCTCGATACTTATATAATCCCCTGATTTTAAAAATAACTGATTAAAGCGGCAGCTTTTTTCTGTTTCATTACATACCAGATTGCCTGAACCGATAACGCATGTTTTCCCCAACCTGTGAGCAACAACTGCCGCATGGGAAGTTAAACCTCCGCGCGCTGTTACAAGACCATCAGCCGCATAAATTTCTCTGATATCATCAGGGACAGTATCTCCTCTGACAAGAATCAAAGATGTTTTTGGTTCGGATTTTTTCCATTTATTAATATCTTCCAGAGTGAAGACCACCCTGCCGTTCATTGCTCCTCCGCTTACCCCTATACCACTGCCCAGATATTTTGCTTTATTTATTTCTTCAGGGTCAAAAGTTAGTACCTTTTTTCTTTCTCTCATTGCCATGTCCCTAGTCTGAAGCAGGTACAAATCTTTTTTTGAAGGACCTTCAAAAGTAAACTCTATTTCCTGCGGAGTCCAACCTTTTTTATAGATTAGTTCATTGGCCAATTCTTTTAAAGCCTTATAAATTTCGGGGAAATGTGTTTCAAGTGTTATGTCGGTCTCCCTCATTTCTATTTCCTGCTGATGAATAGAGATAGGGAAGGTATTAACGAGTCCTGACACCACATCTTCTCCCTGGTTTCCAAGGGTAAAGTCCCCCCACAATCTCAGGCTGTCGCCGGACCATCTGGGATTGTGTGTAAAGATCACGCCGCTGCCGGATGAACTGGAAAGATTTCCAAAAACCATTTCCTGAACGGTGACGGCAGTACCCCAGTCATCTGATATGCCCATAATTTTACGGTAAGTTTTTGCTTTTGATGAATTCCATGAACCAAAGATTTTTTTAATGGTCAGGTGCAATTGCTCTAAAGGATCTTCTATAATATCAATTTTTGCATCGTTTATAGTTTTTTTGTAGGTCAGCGCAATCTCTCTCATCTGTTCGCCGCTAAAATTTCTTTTATAGGGCAATCCTGATTTTTTTTTAAAATCACCTATGATTGCGTCAAATGCGTTTCTTGCAATATCAAAAGACATCCCGTAGCACTGAAGAAATCTGCGATAATTGTCCCATGCAAACCAGGCATTTCCGGTTCGGGCGGCCATGCCTTCCACTATTTCTTCATTAATCCCGACATTGAGAAAAGTATCCAACATGCCGGGCTGAGATATGGAAGAACCGCTTCTAATTGAAAGAAGCAAAGGGTTGGCTGGATCTCCAAAAGATTTGCCGTTGAGCTTTTCCAGAGCAGATATATTTTTAGCGACCTGTTCTCTAAAATTTTGTTCAGCCGGTGGATAGCTGTCAACTATTTCTCTACAACGAAAAACCTCGGTAGTAATTATAAAACCAGGGGGGACAGGCATACCATAATTTTTCATCTTAATTATGTTAAGACCTTTGTTGCCGAGATGAATGATTCCTAAAAGCCTGCTTTTTTTGTCAACTATGGAGGTCATAGCCCTTTGGGGATCATAGTTAAGCAGAAGGTGAACTTTATCTTTGGGTAGTTTGTCGGATTGCTGGAAGAGGGTGTTTAGTATTCTAGTTAAAAAAACGTCTAGCTGTCTAAGTCCAAGCGCAAGAGATGTTCTGTCTCGCAAAAAGATTTCAGATATTCTGTGTTTCAGCTTTTCATGGTCGGCCATGCCTTCCTTTGGGAGGTATTTGGGTAGTATCTGGTCGATTGATATCTGATTTAAAATTCTTGTTAAATTCTCTTCGTGGATGTTGTTAAAATAGTCATTTATTATATTTTTTACCGCTCCGGCAAATCCTTTAAATATATCGACGTACTGAGTAAAAGTAAATCCTCTTGTTGCAAGTGAATGGGCTAGAAATTCTATCTGACGTTCCATTTCAACCGAAGAAATTCCATTTACTTTTAATGCCTTGTCAAACAAAATTAAGCGGTCGTAAATCTGGTAAAATGTGGCTCTTGTTATAAGGCTGAGGTCAATATTTTGAATAAGTTCTTCAAAAAGAACATTCACCAGAGATTCTATTCGGAAAGTAAGACCAAGTGCATCAAATTTCAATTCATGGTAGTATCCATACATCGATGGTATATCCACAGTGATATGTCTTTTTTTATAAATATCTTCTCTGGCTTCATATGATTTATGTGATAAAATCAGATTTTTTAACAATTCAATATAATCAATCAGCATGGAAAGTTTTTTCTTGAGCCTTGGCTCAGCCAGAGCTCTTTTCCGCCTGTCCAAATGCGGAAAGGCTTCTACTTTAAGCTGCGCAATATAATGATCCATTTCAATAAAATCGAGATTGTATTTCTGGTTTAAAAGTTTATAAAAAGATATTGCGAGTTTCAGCCTTTCCAGATCTACTTGCGGCACTTCTTTAATATCTGCAAAAATTTCCTTTATTTTTTCATCTTTTATGGCAATGAGGTCAGCAGGCAAGTTAAAACCTTTTTGCTCAAGTCTTGTCATTGCAAGGTGAACACCGTCAATATATGGCCCCTTAGTGGTGATTTGGCTATAAATGCTTGGCGGGACAAATGGCTCAAGAAGGCTTTTTTTTCTGGTCTTCCAGAAATTAAGGACAGCTTCCATAAAGCTGATTATCAGGTTGTTGCTTTCAACATGGCTTTGTTTCCGCAGAAAATGGACAAGCACATCTTTTCTGCCGATTATATCGTCGATATCAGTAGAAATGTCTCTCAGTTTTCCTTCAGCACCAATATCATTAAAATATACCGGAAACAGCCTCATCAACTGTTTGGCAAGATTATATGCCGGTTTAATATCGCTATTTAATAATTTTGTAATATCTCTTGGGAACAGATCGGTATCTTTGATAAATACACCGCTGATAGAAAGATTGATTATAAGGCAGGAAAAAAGATTTGCCGACCATTTCGGGTTAAGCTCGATCAGCTCTAACCAGGTTCTTATATTGCTGATATGAGTGCTGTTGACTTTTACTTGCCAGTCGTTTCCAACGCCTTCTATCATTGGAGATT
>Ga0255403_1020_pt1 | contig 18884 bp, 16 predicted proteins | sample ANMaggSSYBR01G11_FD_182131 | JGI IMG/M metagenome (GOLD analysis project Ga0255403, IMG submission 182131) | Sediment cell enrichment communities from methane seep in Santa Monica Basin, California, United Staets - ANME aggregate JGI... | ecosystem: Environmental > Aquatic > Marine > Cold seeps >...
AGCCTGAAGAGCTTCATAAAACATTTCTTTTGTGTCCTTATAGCTCCTATCTACAGGCATTTCCAATTGTCCTCTATTCAACAAACCAGACAGATCATTAACACAGTTGAAGTAAGATATTTTCCAACCAAGCTGATTTTTATCGAGGTAGTCAAGGAACAATTTGATCGTGTCATATTCGGGATCGTTATTTTCTAAAGGTGGATGCTCAAGGGTTAAAAGGATATGATAAGCTTCGATTTTTCCTCCGAAAAGACCTTTCTGAAAATAGTCCTCGATTTTATCCTTTCCGGTATCAAGGTCAAAAAAAACAATTTCAGTTTCTTGTCCCTTTTCGTTTTCTGATTTTTGCTCTTTATTTATCACGAACTTGAATGCTCTCATCAGAGCAAGCTCAAGTTCGCATCTATCAGAAGGGAATTTATACTTAATCACCTTCGCCATTGTGTAATCCCCCTTTAGGCTCACGCAAAAACAAGTTGATTGTATGAAATCTGCATTTTTTCACACAGGATGAAGAACATGGGCGTAATAAGATCGAAATTAAAATCTTCAGTGGTATGATCCAAAATAGAACAAACAATTTCCAGAGACCACATAGCGAACAAGATTTCATTGGATCGGAGACAAAATCGACTTAACGTTTCACTGGCACAGTGCATGAGACAAGGGTACAATAACCATGTTTAAATTGTCACCGCTTTAATACCCTTATGTTCCAGTTCTCTCTTGACTCCATAGAAAAGGAATGGAAGTTTTGAGACTTCAATCTTTGCTGTTTTCAACATTTCCTGTTTAGTCGGGATATTTATAAAGTGTCCATCCTTATCAAGAGCGAATTCACCTACAATCAAAATTCCTCTTTCAGTCTTACATAGGACAGGCACCTTCCAGGTTTTAGTTTTAATATCGAATCTTGGTGTTCCAGGAGTAGTTAGATGTCCGATGTTTTCATATAAATATTTTCTCACTTTTTCATAGACTTGCATATCTTCACCCCCTTAAATGAGTACCTTGCCCATGCGTTACAAAATATACGAGTATCCTTAGACAAATCTTTTTCCAAGTCAGGGTCATGGAAATAAACCATACCCTTTTCCAATCCGATAATTACCACAAAATGCCCAAAACCCTGAATGCCACCATAGAGGAGGGCGGGGTCTAATAGAGCAATGACGGGTGTTCCACTTCTCACTGAATCTTCCAGGCTCTCCAGTGTTATATTCTCTATTACCTCGACCTCAAATCCTAGTTTTTGAGCCCCATAAGCAAGCTCTTCACATGTATTGCCAAGCCAGCTCGTTTCGCAGATTTCCTCCAATTCTGTTTCAGGTTGCTCAACGCCGTGGTATGCCATCACCATCCGCACACAAGCTGGGCCACAGGTGGTGGACTTCTCTTGTTCAAAATACGGAACTTCTAATTTCAATGATGTCCCCTCATAGTTATTTCTATCCTTTTAGTTAGTTCCCTTCACAGCCTTCCGCTTCACGCAAGCATGAGTCAAGGGCGCAATACCAGTCTTGAAAGGAGTTGATTTCGTCATCGCCAATTTTCAACTCGATAAATTTGAATGGTGTAAGAAGGTAATCCACCTCTTCTTTTAAATCATTACCATCTTTCTTTCTTTCATCAAGAGCTTTAAGAAATTGATAGATTGGAGATTCTTTAGGGTTTCCATTGCTAAGCCCTGCAAGTTGTTGGATGGAGGGGGAAGGGTTATCTATCGGTGCGACGTTTTCTACTTTAGATGAGGGTTTTTTGCCAATTTGCCTAAGGTAGTCTTTCTTTCCTAAAAAATGCCACAAGTCATAAAGCTTCTGGCGGTAATGCTCATCGCTCTTCCTATCTTTATATTCTTCTGATTTATAAAGCTTCTCAAGGTTAGTATACATTTCATGAAAAAAACCGTCAAAGTTAGTTGTGGCTTGCAATGCCTGGAAGTCTATGTCAAGGGGAAGGAAAAGGTGGAGGAGATTAGCTGTTGGATAATTAACTCTTTTTTTTTCTAAATATCCCCACATATCGTCAAAAGAGATTTCTTTTTGGGCAAATTTTAGAAGTTCTTGACCTATATCGTCATTATGTCTAAACACTATTACTTCCTGAGAAAGTTTATCCTTTCCAATATAACCAGTATGGGCGCAGATAAAAATATCGGATGAAAGGGAAGAGTTAATATTTTTCTTAACTGATTCTTCACAATTAGATGCTTTATCTTTGTTTATGACAAATATTTCATTACTATGTATTTCGGCTTTTAATACTCCATTGTTTTCACTCGGCGAGAATTTTTTTTCGAACTCATTGTATATATATCCTGTACTTGCTGATGTAACTATTATCAGGACATTACTCATTCCTTTTTTCCTCCGCTCTTGAAGACATTAGATAATCAATAAGTCTCTTTTTGGCAAGACTGTCATATGCTTTTTCTAAGACACACTCTTGTAACAGCGAGTATGGCAGCCACTTAAGGTTATCTTCTAAAGCCTGTTCAGGCGTTCCTCGACCAGTGTCGATTACCGTACATACGACTTTAGTGGTTAAAATTTTCCATAATTTTTTAAATTCATGCTTTTCGATTTTTTTATTAATCTCATCAATTTCTCCCTGATGAAATTCAAGAAAATGGTATTTCTTATCAGGAAAAGAATTGACAAAAGAATTAAAATCGGAAACTAAAAGCTCAGTATTTATAATATCAACACCCTTTTTCTTCCACAAATTTGAAAGCTTTTTAGATGAAGCTGTTTCATATCTTTCTCTGGGCAATTGACAAGCTTTGTCTTTTGCCTTCCAAATTCTGTCATCTGCTACTGCAATCTTAGTAATCCCCATTTCAATCAACTCATATATAGAATGCATATCTTTTATGCTTTTAAGAATTTGTGCCAAAGGTTCTTCTGAGCCAAATGGGATATGGCAAGCAACAGTATGATACAATGAGCTCTTATCGCTATTTCTTCGATGATCTAACAACACAGAATATGAAGAATGGTCGAGATTATCTACATTCTCTTTGATGTGTATAAATAATCCTGTTGATGAAAATAATGTTTTTAGATTTTCCGCAGCAGGAGCACCCCATCTAGCGATTAATTTGTAATTATCTCCATAAAAGTTGGTAATCCACTTATTCCAAATTTCATTATAAAATTCATCGGTATTGTCCATTTTTGGAAAAGAAGAGCAAATGATGACGTTCTTAGGCAAGTTGTAAGAGGAGAGAGTATTGCCAATGATTAATAATCTAAATGGTAATCTATTAATATGCTTTACAATATTTTCATTTAACCATGAAGGATCAGTGATATTTTGCATATCAATTACCAAAAATTTGTGGATAATATATTTTTTATCCATATTTTCAAACTCGGTAACAGTTATAAAGTCAAAGCCTTTTTTCCTAAATTCTTCGTTCTCTCTTTTGCTATTAGATACTATAAGTGCCTTCTTCGGTTTCAATAAGAAGAATTCATAAGCCAAGTTACTATCGTCATCAAGGGCTCTTATGATAGAAGGTTCATCAGAGGTTCCGGAATTGTTTACGAATAATTTATATTTTTCATCTACATCTTCTTGGGCGATTAATCTTAAATAACAAGCTAAAATCTTCTTCTCTTTCATACCCCACGCCCCTGTTATTAGCTGGCCTTTATCATCAATAATATGTTCCGCGAGCTTTAAATTAAGTTCATCAGCCTTATCACCGTTACCACAGTCGTCCTTTATAGTGAGCTTATAAAATCTCCAATGATTATCCTCCACCTCAATTGAAAGATTTAAAGAGTCCTGACCATTTTTCATACCATGTCTTGCTGCATTTCTTATAATATTTTCCATGATAGAAAATAGGGCATGACATCCTATGGTGGCTGTCGGAATAGCTACCTCCTTTGTCGCGTCCTCTGTTTCATTTGCTAGCTTAACTTCTATCTTGTCTTCATTAAGACCTCTGAACTTAGCAATGAATTTTCTTAAATATTTCGGTTCGTTAAATTTATCAATAATCTCACCTAATTTCATATCAAAGGTCCAGGTAGGGGATGTTGTTGATACCTGAGCTATAAAATCCATTCTCTGCTGTAAAAAACCGAAGAGGTTTTTGGCCTGTTTTTTATCAAGAGAGTCATCTTCCAGTTGGGCAATATTGGCCAACACATGCGATCCTATATTATGAGACATATTTCTTCCCATAATTGCAACTACTGCATCTTTCATTCTCAGTTTTTTCTGTTCATTCAAGATATTGCTATAATATTCTTCCAATTTAGTTAAAAGTTCATTGACTTTAAACCTTGTTATTTCTTTATACTCTTGTTCTTTATTCTTTTCGATAGGATCGAGGTCAAAGGGGTAAGGCAACCAAATAATAAGCCTATCAAGTTTTATTCTCATTTCATGTCTTTTTTCCTTAAGGAAGATCAAGGAATTTTTATATGAATCAGAAACCGTCACTTTTAGGTTTTTCTTAACTTGATCGATCGTATTAATATCACAATCTTTTAAAGTTTCTTTTATATCTTTCTCCGCTTGGCGCTTGTTGCTTCCACAATAAGTGCCCTTAATAAGCCAATCACCGTTGTGGACAACCAGATCATTTTCGTTTGTTTCTACAACTTTTATCCCACACGGGCCATCTGCCGGAGCAGAAAGCATAACGCTGAGTCCCTGCCTTATGATTTCTTTTTTTCCTCTGGTTATAAGATGTTGAAAATAGAGAGCATATATTTTGGTAAATAGGTGCATTACTACCTGAGAAAAAGCTCTTTCGAGAAGAAGAACTTTGGTCTTAGAATATTCATCCAAAGGTAATTTCCAAAATGAAACCGCTTCAGACCTTTTGCTGCGATTAGAAAGCTTAATCGCACATTTAAGTTTACTGCCCAAACTATCTTTATCATCATTTCTGGGGATAAAAGTTACAAATATGTCCATGGGATAGTAAGCGCCAAAAGTCACAGCAAGCATGATAGATATACCCTTCTGTATTTGATCTTCTGTAAAGAGGGATTTTCTTTCTATCAACTTTAATATCTTTTCCCAACGTTCTTTATCAGTTCCCAAAATTTTGGGGAACGATTCCTTTAATTTATTATTTAAAATCTTTCTAAGGCTATTTTCTTCTTCATCATTTTTTGGGTGTTTAAAGTTCGTATCGGAGATGAGAGACTCAATAAACTTCCCCAAATCGCCACTTTCAATAGAGTTAATATCATCTGTGGAACTAAAATAATCTTTTAGTGTAATAACTTTTATATAGTCTTCTACATGAAATTCACCACTTAAGAAGCCACCTCCAAAAAGTTCTACACATAGAAATTTAATAACATTATCTTTCATACCGGAGTCATCTGAAACAACGTCATCCTCATCTAATCCAAGATATCTCCATTGCAATTGAGGTATTTCTTTACTTTCAGGGTCAAGTTTCTTATATCGTAAATGTCTATTTCTGATATTGATAAATATTCTAATTTCATTATCATTGCCAAATACACTTTCAGCCCCTTCCTTAATGGAATGTTTAAGGCTAATAAAATATTCCTGCCATTTTTTGGATACTTCCTCTAAAGACTCATCTCTTTCTGTCGAAGTCATGGTTTTATCAACAAAATCAACTACCCTCTTAATAAGAGGTTCGGGGTTATTTTTATAATTATCAAGTGTTTTTTTGACCTCTTGTGATTTGTTGATAGAGATTGAAATTAACGAAAAAAGCCATAAGGCAGTTTTTAAAGTATTGTCAGTATTTGCTGCAAGATGCTTCTTAATTTCTTCTAATATCCTCTCTTCACCTTCAAGCCACTCTTCCATCATCTGAGAAAAGGCACATTTCTCTTCTTCCAAGTAGTCAAAGGCTTTATCTACAAAATTTGCTGAGAGTTCTTTTTCCGTATAGAGAAACAAATCGAAAAGGAGTCCTAATTTTAGATTATCATTTTCTGTATTTTCCCAAAGTTCAATAAGAAAATCCTTCATACCATCTTCATGCAGGAATGGTCTTACTAACACCTGACTGATACAGGCTTCATTTGGGTTCTCGGAATTGAGCATCCTTTTTATCATCTCCAGATCTTCTGGTCTGAGTTCAGCCCTCAATTTATCGCACAAAGATACCACACATACGGATGCAAGTTCTTCATTGGTAAATTTATCGCCTTTTCTCAGTCGTTCGATAATAATCTTCGGTTCTATGCAACCTGACATATTTCTTTTACCTCTTTTTTAAGCTGCTTTTGCTTTCTATACCACTTAAACATATTTACAATAAACCTGCTTTCTTTCGTTATTCTGAAAATATCGCTTAAGGCGATATCTAACTTTAAAACAGAAGATTTCTCTAAACATTTTTTAGCCCCATCTAAACAGAGCGAGGCAATCTGTAAGCTAATTTGTATGGCCTTGGAATCTAAAAGGTAATAAAGGATCTCTTCCATTTGTGGTTGTGATAACTCCCTGTATCCATAAGAGAAATAATACTCAGATAATATCTCTTTTTGGATACTATTGCTATTTGCATATAGCCCGAGAAAAATGGGGAAAGTAGCAAGTCTGTTTTTCAAATCATTAAAGAAATCTTCTTTTGTTTTGGCCATACACTCAAGGCCCAATGATGGAAGGGCGAAGTCTATTACATCGTTTACAATTTGGGAACCGACCCCGTAAAGGGCACCGAATCCTTCAAGTAAAGATTTTTGTTCCAATGTTATATCCTTATGCAACCTGACACTTAGAATCGTAAGCCTCTCATACAAGTGAGAATTGATAAGGTAAAGTCTTAAGAACTGATTTCTAAGGAAAATATTCAATTCATAGTCATCTAAACCTGAAATTCTATCTTGTACAAGTGATTTTACTTTATCTATTTGCTGCTCAACATAACTAAAACCAGCAGGCAAATCTTCAATTAATAACTCTTCTTTGATTGCATAAGGAAAAACAGTTTTAAAAGAATTAATATACTGACCAAGGTAAAACCATCTGTGAATACTGGAAATTTCATGCCATAGCTCTAACCGTTCAATGGTTTCTGGTTTGTAATAGGCATGCAAAATATGATACATTCCATCACGTGCTATGGCGGATGCCATAATGCTTTTTACAGTATCGGTCTCTGTTTTACCGCCTTTCTTCCGGTCAAAAACTCTATTTGTTGCATAAGTTGACACAATAGACATCTCTGTCATTCCTAAAAGAGGACCTATAACTTTTTCCCAGTTTTTGCCGCCCGTGAGGGTATAAAGCTTATACGCAATATAAGAGCGAATGCCAGGAGTAATGGCCTTCTGTTCCAGAATATCCCACATTAATTCATCCCCCTGAATAAATTTAGGGAAACGATTTTTATATTTCATCAAATATGAGGCAACTATCTCTTTTATCTTTTCTGATTCCTGTCTACGCCGCTCGTTCATTGCTTATTTATAAACCTCAAATTTACCATTCCTTATGATTTTCATTTCCATAGGCTTATGCACATCTCCATTCTTGTCAAATATAATCAAGCCAGATGCCCCTTCGTGTCTTATTGAAGCAATAAAATCCCTAATTTTGTGACTGTCTCTTCCTGCTTCTTTAAAAGCTTTAGTAAATACCATGACAGCATCGTATGCCTCGGCCGCTGGTGAACCTGGGTCTTCTCCATATTTCTGTTTGTAGGCTTTCTTGAAAGACTCTGTTATCTCTGCCTGAGCCGGTTTTGCGTAAGGATAGATTACTCCTTCCACTGCTTTTTTTGCCTGCTCAACGACACTTTTATCCTGTATTGCGGCCGTTGTTATCACCTTCTTGTTGAAGTTCAGCTTCTTCATCTCAATCAAAATACGAGGAATCTCTGCAGGATAACCTACCATATATACAAACTGGGGATTAAGAGCCTTCAGCTTAAACAATTGTTCGCGAAAATGCGATGCGCCTGGTTCAAAGGATTCCTTGCCTAAGATTATGCCTTTGTATTTCGCAAATTCTTTTTCAAAGGCTTTTTGGAGACCATCGCCATAATCATTTCTTATGTAAAGAATCACCCCTTTTCCATAGCCAAGTTCGGACGCAATAAATCTCCCACTAATAACTGCCTCTTCAATATCTGAATTCCAGAGCCTAAAAAAATAGGAGCTTGAACCTGACAAATCAGGGTTTGTAGAACCTGTAGATATCATACAGATTTTGTTCTTTGTAATGATCGGGATGTTAGCCAGGGCGACCGAGCTGACCGCATCATCAATGATTGCATGAACCTTGTCTATCGAAAGTAGCTTCTGGAGGACTATTACACCTTCTTTCGCCATGCCCTTACTATCCTCGCTAATAAGAATAAGCTTTCTGTCACTTATGCCTTCCGTCCTATTTATTTCATCTACAGCAAGTTCGGCTCCTTTTCGAGTATTGTTGCCCCACAGAGCACCAGGTCCCGTCAACGGCAATATCGCACCAATCTTATAGGCTTCGGGTTTATTGACTTTCGACATACCAATATTAAATACAAAGCCAAAAAATATTATCAAACACACCACTAAAAATCTTCTAACGTGTTTCATTTGGTTAGCCCTCCTGATTCTCATATTTTTCAATAAGTTTAAGCGGGTTTTCATAAAACTCCTTTATATCATACAGTTCATTCACCAAAATATCGTAAAGCGTATCTATGTCAATGTAGTTGTGAAGGTGAATGATTCTATTTCCGAATCGGCTCATCATTATGTAGGTCTCTGATTTACCTCGTACTAATCACCTTTCTTATCTCTTCAGCCAAGCCTTCAAAAACAACCTTCCCATTCTTCAGTAAATAGCCCCTTGAAGCCACCTTCAATGCCTGTCCTATTTTTTGCTCTACAAGTAAAATAGCAGTCCCATAGGTCTTATTGATCTCAACAATCTTCTCCATAATCACTTTTACAAGCCCTGGCGCAAGGCCTGCTGACGGCTCATCCAGCAACAGAAGCGTAGGCTTAGCCATCAGCACGATGCCGAGTGCAAGCATCTGTTTCTCCCCGCCCGAGAGAAGGCCTGCTCTTTTATTTAGTTTATCTTTGAGCAGAGGAAAAAGGTTGAGTGTTTCCTCAACCGTTTCTTTGAAGACAAATTTTTTAAGATTTGCGCCTCCCATCTCCAAGTTCTCATAGACATTCATATCATTAAAGACCTCTCCGCCCTGAAGAAAGTAACCTATGCCGAGAGCCATTCTTTTATGAGACTCCATAGTAGTGATCTCTTTGTTTTTAAATATTATATTCCCTTTTTTAGGATAAAGAAACCCTGAAATTACTTTTAAGACTGTGGACTTACCGGCTCCATTTGGCCCTATGATACATACAATTTCACCAGCGTTAATATTAAGAGGCAAGCCTCTCAATATTTCTCTTCCATTATATCCGGCATGTATGTTCTTGAGCTCAAGCAACATTATCAAGCCCCATATAGGATTGCATGATCTCATGGTTGCCAAGAATATCTGTTGGCTCCCCGGATGCCACAATTCTGCCGGAATCCATAAAATAGATATAATCGGCCATCTCTTTTACTGCTGTCATATCATGTTCTACTGCAATTATTGTCTTGTCGAGTTCTTTCAATTCTCTTATTTTTTTAAGAATGATCTTTACCATATCAGGATTAACCCCGCTTACAGGTTCATCTATCAGCAACAAATCAAAATCACCGCATAAGAGCCTTGCAAGGCTCAAAAGTTTTTGCTGACCCCAGGAGAGGTTCTCTGCAAGGCTCTTTTTCATGTCTGCAAGGCCGACAAAATCAAGCCATTTCATGGCTATCTCGATCTTATCCCTCTCTCTCCTGCTTTTTCTCCCAAAGATGGCCTTGAAAGGATTTTCAGATCCGTCATTGAACGTGACAAGGAGATTTTCAAGAAGAGTAAGTTTTTTGAATACCCTTATATCCTGAAAATGTCTCCCTATCCCGTTAGATGCTCTTTCCCATGGATTCAGCATGGTAATGTCTTTGTCTTTATAGATTATCCTGCCGCCGTCCGGATACAAGTAACCGCAGATGAGATTAAATAAAGTAGTCTTGCCCGCGCCATTTGGGCCGATTATGGCCGAAATCTTTCCGCCTTCTATATTCATGCCAAGGCCGTCTATTGCCTTGAGCCCATCAAAAGAACGGCTGATATTTTTTAATCTCAAAATCTCAGTCAAGTTTATACTCTCCTGCCAGGCCCTGTGGCCTGAACCTCATAAGAAGTATCAGAACCAGAGCATAGATAATCTGCCTCAGGTTCGGGGCAACACTGTCTGGTATTCCAAGAAACCGCAGGCCCTCCGGCAAAAGAATCATTAACAAGGTGCCTGTCACAGGGCCTCTCAGATTGCCGGAACCACCGACCATAACAATGGAAAGTATGAATATGGACTCATCAAGGGTAAAACTTGTCGGGTCGATATAGGTCACATAAGAGGCATACAGGGCACCTGAAATCGCAGCAAGTCCGCCACTTATAGCAAAGGCAAGCACCTTGAACTTTCTCACATTTTTGCCGATTGAAATGGCCGAAAGTTCATCTTCTCTGATAGCCTTTAGCACAAGCCCAAAGGGAGAAGAATAAAGTTTCTTTGCCACTAATAAAATTCCAATGGCTATCGTTCCGGAGAGCGCAAAAAATTTTGGAAGGCTGTCAAAAACTATTCCGAAGAGTTCAGGTCTTGGTATTCCTGGTATCCCATAGGGGCCTCTTGTGAGGTCAATCCAGTTATATAAGATCGTAAAGACAATTATCTGAAAGGCAAGAGATGCCAGGATAAAATAATCGCCTTTTAATCTGATGGATGGATAGGATACAAAAACCGAAAGAATTGCCGAAAGTATAACTGATAGAACTACAGCCGCAAAAAAATTAATTCCTGCTTGCATCATAAAAAGAGTTACCGCATACGCTCCTATGCCATAGAATGCAGCCTGCGCAAGGCTTAAAAGCCCTGCATAGCCTACAGGGAGATTTAAGGAAATAGAGAGTATGCTATAGATAGAAATCATTATAAGGATATGAAGCAGATAATTCATAGCTCTTCCACCCTTGTTTTCACCACAAAAAGCCCTCCTGATTTATAGAGGAGAACTGCCACGAGGACTAAAAATGTAACAGCGGATTCCCACCTTGCTGAAAACTGCCAGATGACAAGGTTCTGAAGTATGCCGATAAGAAGCGCTCCCAAAGCTACTCCCTCAAGCCTCTTAATGCCCCCTATAATGACCGCGACAACAGCATTCAGAACCGCAAACATTCCTATATGGGGGTCTATTCCAACATCTAAACCCGTGAGTACTGATACCAGTCCCGCAACAGCAGAACCTATACAAAAGACCATCCCTTTAACCCATCTTTCATTAAGCCCCAGGGCTTTAAACAGTTTGGAATTGTCGCCTATTGCCCTGATAGCCCTTCCTGCCCTTGTGCCTTTTACAAAGAAGCAGGAAAGGACTAAAAGGACAAGAAAAGATATAACTTGATAAATTTGTATCTTTGTAAGAATAATATCCCCAAAACAGATGCTATCACTCAGACCTTCAGACAGTATTTTTGTTTCATTACCGTATATCAGAGCTATCACGTTGACTATGAGTATGTATATGGCCAGCGAGCTTATAAATTTTATTCCTGTCGAAGCGTTTTTTTTCTCAAGAGGTCTATAGACTGTAAAATACATAGCCAGGCCAAGCACAGCACCCGAAATTAACGAAGCAGGGAGGGATAAAAGCAGAGAATATCCTTTGGAGACGTAAAGGCTGTAAAAGATATAGCCAGATGCGGTATATACCGCACCGTGAGCGATGTGAAATATGTTGGTAGTCCTGTAAATAAACCAGAACCCAATGGCCATAACGGCTATGAGGGAACCAGACACGATCCCATTGACAATAAACTGAGCAATCATAATATATTATTTATCGCCCAAAAATCCAAAATAAAATATCCCGAAAATATCCTGAAAAAAATACTAAATCTGTATAATCTTTTGACCTGTGCAAATGTTTAAAATCATCAATTCATGTTTAAAAAAATCCTTGAAAGTATGAGACAGGATCAGTAACTTTGATTTGATTTTTGTCGAAAGGCCGTTTTGTCGTGGCAACGATTTGCGTAGCCCTTTTTGGGTTCAGGCGCTTGGCATAATAGAGAAGAGATTTCGATATGTTCTCATCTGAAAATTTAGCTTCGATCAACTCCTCCAGTTCACCATCTTTTACAATGACAAAATCGACTTCACGTCCCTCTTTGTCACGGATATACCGCAGTTCATAGCGATAACCGTCCCTGTCTTCAAGAAAGTGTAATCGTTTAAGCAGAGATGTTGCTATAAGGTTTTCAAAACGAGCACCCTCATCCCCAAGGACATCGCCGTTATCAAAGAAATATACTTTGGGAGGCTTTAGAACCGCCCGGGGCAAGGACTTCGTGTATGGGCGAACACTGAAAACAAGATACATCCTCTCTAAAACTTCCAGCCATAATTTGGCTGTTTTCGGAGAAATCTGTAAGTCATTTGCAATGTTTGATAACGTAATTAATCCCCCTACCCGATGACGCAATAAATCCAGATACATGCCAAGCAGTTGAATGTTGCGTATAGATTCCAGATCCCGAACATCTTCCCGAATGACTCTATCAAAACGCTCTCGCCGCCATCGCCGCGCCGAACGTTCATCTCCATCAAGAAACGGCTCGGGAAAACCTCCAACAGTCATGAGACGATGAAAAGCTTCTTTGGGGGAAATACCTTTGGGGATTTCGTCAAGAGTAAAGGGGTGTAAACGCCAATAATGATAACGTCCCATTAATGAGTCTCCGCCACGACGATAAACATCAAGACGAGCAGAACCCGTAACAAGGAATGAGTGCGTTTCATGCGATACATCATAAATTCCCTTAATCCATCTTTTCCATCTGGGGAATTTATGCAATTCATCAAACACAAGCAACGTATTGTCTGCACTCCATCTTTTCTGTAAAATATCCTGTCGATCCTCATCGAAATCCCAGTTGAGATAACGCCCAGCAGGGAAGGCCGCTGAAAGAACGGCTTTGGCCAGCGTGGTCTTGCCGACCTGGCGTGGACCTCCAACGAAAACCATCTTTTTCTTCAAATCTTCAAGAACAAACGGGGTAATATATCGCATAAGCCTATTTTAACCTGTACTACAAAATAGTCAAGGCTATTTTAGACTATGATAAAAATTAGCCGTTTTCTGATGAAATTCAAGAAGAGATATGGAACGAGAAGAGATATGGCCTAATACGGTTTAAAAAAATTCTTGAAAATATGAGACAGGATCAGCAACGCAAACGCCTTTACTCTCACTTTAACTGAAAGTATACAGGAACTCTGACCCACATTTCAATTTTTTCATTTCCTTTTATCGCGGGTTTGAATATCCATTCCCTGACAGATACCGAAGCGGCTCTGTCTAAAACTTTATAACCACTGGATTTAAAAACCTTTAAGTCCCCTACCCTTCCGTTGGGTTTCACCATAACCTCAAGGACTACTGTGCCCTGAAAACCTCTTCTTCTGGCAATTAATGGATATTCTGGCGAAGGATTTTTATCATATATGGGAATGGCTTTTTTCACAGAGTTAAATCCCTGACTATCTGAGAAACTCTGGTTTGCCTCAGTGGAACTTCTATCCTTTAAAATGTCCTTTGCTGGTTCCTGAGCAAGATTATTTTTTTTTGAAATTATTGGGGGTTCTGTTTTCTTTTTTTTATCATCAATATTTGTTGCATTAGATGATCGTATAACATGTTTTTTCTTTTCCGGTTTAGATAGAAGCTTTTTTTTCTCTGCCTTTTTTTTATTTCTATTTACAGGCACACGCTTGTTAATAGCCGGTTTAGATTCAGCTTTTTTCAGATGCCTGGAAACCAGTGTCATGGTCACAATGCGGGATTTCGGCTTTTCTGAAAATCCGCCTCTTGTCCGGTCAAACTCTATCCCCAGAAAAAGCCAATGTATTCCAACAGCAATTATCGCAGCAATCAAAATTCGTTTCACGGTTGCTGGTCAGCCTCCGCCTGAAGAGAAATCCGATTCAGACCTGCCATCCTTATCTGATCTAAAATGCGGAATAACTTTTGATATGAAAGGGTTCGTTCAGCAAAAAGGAGAACGCCGGTATCCTTATCAATTTCAGCCTTTTTTTTTAAAAAACAGGCCAGGTTCTCAATGGAAATCAGCTTTTCATCAACATAAATCGTTCCGTCTGTTTTTACTGTCACGGATAGTGTTGATTTTTTTTCAATTTCCGCAGTGGAAGAAGCAGGCAGCAAGACCGGCAATCCGCGATGCACGGCCATTGAAAGCATCGCATATATAAAAAACACCAGCAGAAGAAAAACTATGTCAATCAAAGGAAGCATTTCAATACGTACACTTTTGTGTGTATTCATGTTGAGCTTCATGCATGATCCTCCTCTTTCACACCAGAACCCTGCAGCAGCTTTTCATAAACAATTTCAAGACTGGTTGCGTATTTTTCTACATTAAGCACAGCCTTTTCAATACGGAGATTAAAGAAGTTATAAGGAAATACAGACAAAATGGCTATCCCCAGCCCGGTTGCCGTTGTGATCAGCGCCTGCGCTATTCCCGCAGTAACAGCCTGTGGGTGCTCTATCCCTGCTGAGCCCAGAGCCTCGAATGACATTATAATACCGATAACTGTTCCGAAAATACCGAGTAGAGGCGCTACTGTAATCATGGTATCCAGCACGCCCATATATCGGCGCAACCTCCTGATCTCTTCTGCGGCAGCAGATTCCATGGCCTTGGTCATGGAAAATTTTCTGTGAACAATGCCGGTTACAAGTATTTTGATAATAAAATCTTTTGCCCCTTTTGTCTTCATTCTCACCGACTCCCAATCCCCTGCTCTGCATAACTCAAGAACCTCATCTATAAGATGCTGATTGCGATGCATATCTACACTTATCCAGAATAAAGCCCTTTCTATTATTACAGTAAGAACAAGAATCGAACAGGCTAAAAGCGGATACATGACAGGTCCGCCTTTAATGAATATTTCCAGCATTATTCCTCCAATTAATAGAATTTTTGAACAGACTTCCTCATTTCTCATATCTCTATTTTATTCTGACGTAAAGACCATTCAACAAACTGTTCAATGCCATCCTGAGCACACGCGGCATGTCTTTATCAGCAATCAAATCTTTTGTGGTTCCTATCTTTTTTCCGGCTATCTCCTCAGCCATATCACTGCACCAGAGTTCAAAAAAGCCAAGATCGTTAACCAGCCCCTTTTCATAGTCATCACTTATGGCAAAAGATGATTCGATAAAACCGGCATAGCGGGGCTGAAGAAGTATCTCTTCAAAGGCCTTAATCAAATCGTACTTGCCGACGTTACATTCACATCCATCCACGGAAATCAATCCAAAGCCACTGATTTTTCTGTCTTTCAGACGTTGAAAAACATTACGTCGGAAAACCATCCCGTTTTGTTTATACACTGCTTCCTGAACAGCTTCATACACGGCCTTTGCAATCAATTCCCCCATCTTTGTGTGGCCGCCGGCATTGTCAATTTCACTTCCTTTACCCTCCACAACAATGATATTATCGGTTCCTGTTCCGGTAGCCTGGTGAATGAGGGGAGTACAACTGCTTCTGATATCAAAATCCTGTAACGCTGCGGTTTTAGCCTCAGTAGCGCTGATGATGGCTCTTGTCATCGCACGCTGTGATAGCTTCATATTGGTTAAAAGAATGATATTTACGGTCCCGGGCTCATAAAACCTCCCTTCATCAACTGACATCCTGACCGCATTTGATTTAACTCCGGCAGTTACCAGGGCATATACCTTCATATCTTTAAACCGTTTTTGCTTTACCGCCAGGTTGTCCATATCCGCACCGGTAAAGATGAAACTGACTTTATCTTCCGATTTACCGATGACCTGATATACCCGCTCCCTTATTTTCTTCAATCCGAGTTTATGTCCAAGCGCCCAGCATGGAGGAGGAGAATAATGGTTTCCTACAGATATGATATGCTTGCGTTGTCCTTCGAGGGAGGAAACGATGGATAATGGTGCCTTGAATTCGACAATCAGGGTTTTGTTCACAAAATCATGGATTCTGCTGTATACGATACGTGCATCTTCTATGTAATTGAGGTCAAGATCAAAATGACGTGATTTAAATATATGATCTTTAAAGACTTGTACTTCTTCCCTGGAAAACTCATTTTCATAAATCCTGGCGGAAAGCCATGAAACAAAATAACCGGCACGGGTAGAAGCCCTGCATGTCAGATCGCAGGGAAAGTAGAATATCTTACCGTTTTTTACTGCCTCCACATCCTTCCAGCCGGGCTGGTCGAAAAACTTCCTGACTGCTTCTCTATCACCGCCGCAGCCATAAACAATCTGTGGGTTAAACCTAATCCATTCCTCTTTGGTTACAAGAACAATATTACCCTTTTTGTTAAGCTTTGGAGGAATACCGCCGGCGATTCTGATATATTCATTTTGAAAGGAATCATCACCGGGGGTCATCACCGGGTCTCGCCCCATGAGGCGAATAACCCTTTTTCTCTTTGATTCCGGAATGCTTTCCACCTTCCCGGCAACAATTTGAAGCTCATTCCTTATGTCTTTGATAAGCGTTTCAGCTTGCTTTTGCCTGTTAAAAATTTTGCCCAACAAATCGATATTTCGATAGATATCAAAAACTGACTTTGCATCAAGGTTGATTAATTGACATTTTTCGTTTTCAAATTTCTTTATAATTTCTTTATGAAGACCGGATAAAAAAATCACATCAGGCTGTATCGCTTCAATAGCCTTAAGGGATGGTGAGAAGAAGCCGCCAACGACAGTTTTATGAACCGTTTCAGACGGATAAGTGTCGTAATGGGTAACGGCCTTGACCGCATCTCCTGCCCCTATTCTGAAAATAATTTCGGTTATGCCGGGTACCAGGGAGACAACCCTCAATGGCCTTTTTGTAATTGAGATATGGTTGCCCTGAACATCAGTAAACGCTATTGGATAGGAAAATACCGGAACTGCACTCCAGAGAATTGCAAAAAGAATAAAGGAGCATAAATAGTAGTAATGTTTGACTTCTTTCATCTTACCCTCATAAAATGCGTGGCAGGGGAGATACTCCGCATGAGACTCCCCCTGCCATCATGTCATTTTAGAAATCATACCCCAGACCGAGGAAGAAGCTCCTTCCCGGCATGGGATAGCCCTGAACGTGCTCACAATCCTTGTCAAAAAGGTTTTGAATCTCGCCTCTCAAGGTGATCCCCCCGTATTCTTTGAAATCAAAGATCCTTTTACTGACAGTCAAATTGGCAAACGTAAAGCGGCCTTGTGTTATCGTCGTGTAAGTACCGCCTTCGTAATCAGTAATATCCTGTTTCCCTGTGTAGTAAAGGTTTAGGTTGGCGGAAAAGCCGTCAAGATCAGAGACTGTGATACCATACGATACATGAAGAGCCGATGTGTATTTAAGATCTTCATTAGCTTCCTTATCTTTGTATTTTGTAAGATAGACAAAACTGACGTAAGGCTTGACCTGATAATCCCAGGAAAAGAGAGAACCAATATCGTACGAAAGCTCACCTTCCACACCTTCTATTTCAGCTTTTCCAAGGTTTTTCCATGTCCTGTCAGGCCATCCGCTGTCTTCCTCAATCTTATCCTTGAAATCGGTATGGAAATAGGTGAGGGAGGAATCGAAAGAAGCATAGGAAAGATCCAAACCTCCTTCGTAGGTCTCGCTTTTCTCCGGCTTTAAATCAGGATTACCAACGTAATGCGTTCCCCAGATAGTGTAATCCGCAGCCAACTGCTTTGCAGAAGGCATCTTGAATGCCTCTCCGTAGTTTGCCCTCAGCTTCAGCCAGTCTGTGATGAGATAGGCCGCGCCAACCCGCGGAGAAATGTGATCATCACTCTCTTTCTTCCCGTCACCTTTCATATCCACTTCATATTCGTCATATCTTACGCCGCCGGTGATTATAAACTTTTTATCAAAAAGCCTGGTTTTGGCTATGAGAAAACCAGCAGGATTGTCATATTCAGATTTTTTCGGATCCCAGGAAGTTTCTATTTCATAGTTTACCCAGTCAAAACCGGCGGTAACAAGAAAATATTCCTGGTTATAAGATACCTGGGCCTGTGCCCCCTTCTGGTCGGCCTTCTGTTCCGCTGCCACACCATCGTCCCAGCCGTCAGGGTTGCTCGCCGTAGGATCAACCCACTTGTCCTTATCCTTGCCGTCAAAGTATCTGGCCTGCCAGGTAAAGAGACCATCCAGAGTTCCGCCGTCATAAATAAAGTCGATTGCCCTGTTGCTTGAATTTTTATAATCGTCCAGATCGTTCTGGCTCAAGTATCCTGAATCGCCCACATGATCGGCATCATAACAACTGTAAATGACGCCGATGCGATTTTCGGGCAGGAACTCATAACCGAGATTCAGGCTGCAGTTTTCCTTGCGATCATATCCGGTGTTGTAAAACTTCTCTCCACTGGCAGTGTCGTAATCGTCTTTAGAATCACTGGTAAAACTGCCGGAAAAATCAAACGCTTTATACTTTCCTGAAGCCCCTGCACTTCCTTCCTTGTAGCCAAAACTTCCCAGAGTTCCCTCAGCAAACACAGCGGGTTTATCCTTCCCCTGTTTGGTAATCACGTTTATGACTCCGCCCATGGCGGCAGATCCGTATTGAACGGAGGCGGGGCCCCTTATTATTTCCACCCTTTCTATGTTTTTGGTGCTGATTTTTGCTGTGTTACCGGTACCGGCCCTCCGGCCGTTCACAAGAATCAGCACACGACCCTCAAGGTCATTGCCGTGGGTTTCTGTCCTGAAGCCGCGAATACCGACT
>Ga0255403_1022_pt1 | contig 18867 bp, 12 predicted proteins | sample ANMaggSSYBR01G11_FD_182131 | JGI IMG/M metagenome (GOLD analysis project Ga0255403, IMG submission 182131) | Sediment cell enrichment communities from methane seep in Santa Monica Basin, California, United Staets - ANME aggregate JGI... | ecosystem: Environmental > Aquatic > Marine > Cold seeps >...
TCAGATGCACAGTGACTTCCTCACATTCAACCTGTCTCGTGACATCACCTCCCTTCAAGGAAACATCCAAAGCTGCTTTTTTAGCCAATAGAAAAATGCCTTGCTTTTTTCCAGGCAACCCGGCTGTCCCGCTTAAGTAGGGACCCGTGGCATTCCGTCCCTGTTTCACAACAGGTTTGGCTTTGGCTTGGATACTTTGAAGTATATTCTTAATATATGCAAAAATCATGCAAAATCTGACAGTTATGGAATAACAATAACGATATCAGACAGTTGTCCAATTAGTCGGCAATGATAGCTATATCAATTCATACAAAAATCAACAACCACGCCTATAAAACGTGGTTTGTATTCGACCTATAAGGCCGTCCTCAGCAAAACCCATAGGGCCTTGCTGAAGTAAGATTGAGTTGTTCCCATAATTTTGTATTTTTTATTTATCATCTTGATACTTAACGTACTTTCTTATCATTTCAGCATCTATACCTACGGTATCAACGCAATAGCCGGCTGACCAAAAATGGTTTCCCCAGTACTTTTTTGTTCGCAAGGATGGAAACTTCTGGAAAGCTTGAATCGCTGTTTTGCCTTTTATTTTACCCATCAATGTTGAGATAGAAACCTTAGGCGGAACCTTCACAAGCAAATGAACATGATCTGGTTGAACATTTAATTCAACGATTTCACACCCTAATCTCTCCGTATGAGCATAAATGCTCTTGTAAACAAACTTTCCAATACTATCTTTTAGTATTCGATACCGATACTTAGGAACAAAAACTATATGGTACTGGCATTATGTGCTGTGACTTATTATGTGGAGTAAATGTTAAAGCATCATATTTTTTCAATGTCTTCGTTCCAATAACTCCACATAACATTCCAAAAATAAATCTACAATGAACTCAGCCATTCCATCAACCCCTTATTATCACGCCATGATGGCAACTTTACTGAAGGAGCCATTTCGGCGGCTTTCTGGAGGGCATGGCGTTTCATTTTCATGTCGGCTCTTGCATAGATATCTGTACTTCTGACATCAGCATGTCCAAGGATCGACTGGATGACCGTCGCCGGGTTACCGGCCTGGAGTAAATGCATAGCTTTCGAATGGCGCATAGTATGCGGGCTGATATTTTTTGATAGTCCTGGTTTGGTCTTACGTGCATCTGTAGTATATTTTTTTAATAAATAGCGAACACCGAAACGCGAAAGATGTTCTCCTCGCCGATTAAAAAACAGTGGTGAATCTATGCACTCTGAGCAGTCCAGGCGATGCTCGCTCATATACTGGACCAATAAATTGACAGTACCAGACATGAGTGGCACTACCCGAGATTTCCGTCCTTTTCCGGTCAAACAAATTTGAGCAGGAGGATTGAGCCGAATGTCTCGGATCGATAGATCAACCAGTTCCTGAACGCGCGCTCCAGTGTCATAAAGCAGGCTGAGCAGAGCCGCATCACGCCTTCCCCAGATGGTTGCTAAATTAGGCTTGTCAAGAATTTCGGCCAACTCATCCGTTGTAAGGTAATGCACTGTTGGTCGGATGTAGCGCTTAAGTGGGATAGCCAAGATCTGCTGGCATTGTGCAATCCGGCAGGGATCTTCGGTTTGGAGATATCGAAAGAATGCATGTAAAACTGACAACCGGTGATTTCGAGTGCGAGTGCTACAATTTCCCTCGTTTTCCACGTAATTGAGAAAACTTATAACCAGTGGTACGTTTAGTGTATCAAGCGTTAAATTCTCTGGAGACACTGCCCAATGATCCCGGCAGTAACGCAATAACAGCGTAAAAGTATCACGATAGGCTTTTATCGTATTCGGGCTGACGTTTTTCTGAGCAGACAAGTATTCACCAAGAAAGTTCGTCAACCGAATTGCAAAATCAGTTGGCTTCATTGCTCTAACCTCCTTGGGATGACATGTCCTGCAAATTGTTCAAGTTGTTTGACAATATTTGGGAAAATCTCCGGTGTAAGACGTAGATACCATTGTGTGCTGACGAGGTTTTTATGGCCCATATAGGTTGCCAGAAGCGGTAACTTCACACCCAAATCCGCACCTTGCCGGTACCAACTCTCAAGTCTATGGACTGCAAAAGAATGTCTTAGGTCGTGAAGGCGCGGCCCTTTTCCTCTACCGCCATGGGGAATATTGCATTTCCACAGCAGTTGACGAAAAAAATAATAGACCGTTCCTTTGCTGTAGGGTGTTCCATCGACTTTTGGAAAAAAGACTGAAGATGCATCACCTTCACCCAAAATAGATGCGTATCTCCTCAAACGTACTGTCATTGTTGGGGCCAGGGGTACCAAGCGATCTTTGTTGAACTTGGTTTTAAGAATGGTTAGTATACCGGCGGCAAGATTCACATCAGAAAACTTTAATCGAACCACTTCACTGACCCGCATGCCGCAACAATAGAGCAGTCGGAAGATTTCCGGCATGATCAGATGACGCTTTGGAGAACGACTGTCCTGTGGGGTACGGTCGGCTGCCTGCAAAATATTGTTTATTTGCTGCTGATTAAATATGTAAGGTATAAATTCTATGTGTTTGACATTTGCCTTTGTGGTTTCAGGAACGTAGGCATCGATTCCTTGTCGGCGCAGGTATAGAGCAAATTGCCGAATTCTGATTATCCGTAGTCTCTGGTTGCTCGGTTTCTCATAATCCCGTTTTGCTGTCCACTTATCGACGATGTCACGAGGCAATTCGAGGGATTGTAAACCAATTTTGCATAAAAACCGGTCCAGCCTAAGAAGTTCCTGGCTCTCTCTGGCGTATCTGTAGCCATAGGCTTGCTTTTCATGGATGAATTTTTCCATTAATTCTGATAGCGGACTATGACACTGAATTTTAATGTTTTGTTCACGCATGGGTCACCTCCTCAGGATCAATGGCTACGCTTTGGAGAGCCTCGATGTTGATCTTTGTATAAATCCGCGTCGTATCCAGGGAAATGTGTCCCATAATGCCAGAAATTGTTTCTAACGGTACGCCTGCCTCTAAAAGACGGCTTGCCATAGTATGACGTAATGAATGCATGCCTTTCCGATTTTGTGCTGGAAGGTTGATGGCTGCCCTTCGACGGTACCGCGTGATGATGTAATGCAGGTTGTTGTTATAACCAAACGGCATAAAAGGTGCATTCGCCCTTAAGAATACCTCTCGTAGCTGGCTTACAGGACGTCCATAGCGAAGGTAATCGATCAGGGCATTGCCAATCTCTTCGGTTAACGGTAAAGCCAAAGGCTCACTGCTTTTGGTTTGGTTAATTTCGATCCGCGCTTGTTCCCATAAAAGATTTTCAAAACGCAGGTTGCGGATGTCGCTTACGCGCATTCCCAGCCTGACGGCCAAGAGCAAGATTGCGTAGTCTCTCTTTCCGCATGGGGAGTTTCGATCAACGACAGACAGAAGGGCATCAACTTCATCACTTTTCCATACTGAAGGGATATGCTCGTCCGATCGAATCCGGATTTTGGGTACATGTTCGGCCAGATTGCTATAGATGCCCCCCGTCATATAAAGATAACGTAAAAATGACCGAATAGAGGAAACCAAATGAGCGATGGTCGCTGGTTTCAAGTGTGCACATGATGTCACGAACTGAGAAAGTATTGATGCCTGAATTTCTTTGACCGATGCGATGCCATGAGAATTGAGATAATGGAGGAATCTGGTGATATCCCGATTACGGGAACGTATGGTCCCCAAAGGACTCCACAATTGTTCATGGCAGAATTGCTCGTACCCAGACAAAGTTTCTTCCATATTATCGGATAGTCTTGTCTTTTCAACAACATGACTGCGGCGCTGAATACATCCATGCAGGGCAAAATCTGTGAGAGCGTGCATTACGTTCCTGATGTGACGTTGACGTAATGTCATGTTTGTTTCAACCTTGTCCGCAATTCCGCAGCTATCAAGGAATTGAAAAACAAGGTCGGTTGAAAAGGTTTCCTCTCCCGAGTTTTTCTGAGCAAATTGAGCAAATTCTTTCCATATGTATCGATAGTTTCCAATAGTTCCTTGTCTGTAGCCCAAGGTTTTCAAATGCTTGGCAGCACTTGCAATAAGTGAGCTAACCCTTTTAAAACATTTTAATTTTGAAACAAGGATCGAGTTCATAATAAGCCTCCTTTTATTACAGGTGACAATCATTGCCACCATAGAGGCTAATTATTGAATGTTATGTGCAGCAAATCAAAGTATCAATCGCAGAATAGCAACGAAGTTTCTGTTTCACTCAACATAAAATTCTGCTACACATAATGCAAATTATGTGTAGCTACACATAACTGGCAATACCATAAGACATGTGATAACTTTTGAAATCTGCTCATTTGTTTTCTCCTTCTTGGATTGCAGGAACAACTCAATTAGGAGATACATCTGGGCAGATCTCCACGCAAAGCTTTTTTTACCCCCGCCCATAGGGCGCGGTTATCTAAATTCTATATATATGTAATTGTGGGGTAAATTACATAGAAATTGTGAATTAATTTACATAGTATTTTAAAATAATGTGGCTATGCACTTGACTCCTAATATCACTACATACTTCTAGCCAATAAACCGAAAGACACCGAGGAGACTGACCGCTCTGACGATGGTGGCTGCCAGCAGCAGGGCCGATGCCAGGGAAAAATCTCCAGACGGGTTGATAGGTATGCCGCGCCCAAAGTTCCTTATTTGTCTCCGATTTGGAGCTAAATTTTGCCTTGACAATACAATCTTCATTTGGCATTTTAATCTCGATTGCCTGAAGCCCGTTGGGACTTGTTGCCGCATCAGTGTCGGCACAACATGTTGTTACTTATCCCCGGTTGGCACACAACTTTACTTTTTTGCTTAACCCGCTCTCAAAAACAAAAAGCGAATTCTTATCATTATTAACTCGCTGCTGGAGGGCTGTCCTATCTTTATTATCCGCTTGCCCCCCAGCCCCAAGCTTGCCCAGCGGCTGAAAGGGATGATGCAAAACTGGGGTAAAAAAGAATAACTGTAGATAAGGTTATTCAAATAAATATGGAATTCAGGGGAGGCATGATTATGAGTGGAAGTGTTTTTACCGTCATGGAAAAGAGGGGGTTAACCACCCTGGAGATCTTCCAGAACAGAAAAGAAGGTAAGTTCTTACTCAGAGGCGCTAAAGAGTGGGATGATAACCTTGACTTCAGCCGCTATGCGACAGATTTTAACTACGTGGATATCCTGACTGGCGATTATAATGCAGTGGGTACAGAAACATTAGCTGCCGACTTTAATGAACTGGGGCTAAAGGACTATCTGGAAGAGGTTGAGCAGCTTCTTAGAGAGGGGAGGCACGAGGGCATCGAGTTCTACTACCACCGCCGGAAAAATATCAGGGTAGCCTTCTGTAAACATAGTGTCACCATTGGCATCAAGAATAAACAGCATGTGATACGGGCGGGGGCCATGCGCCGGCACAATCTGGATGATCCGGAGATAGATGTTCTCACCGATGGACTTAACCTCGCCGGTGCAATGGCATATAAGAATGCCATTGCTCACATACCTTATGGCGGCTGCAAGACTTTGGTGCAATGCGACCCTGTGAAACTGCCTGACTTCGAGACGATGGGCTTCTTAAGTTACGTAGCTGACAGGTGCCGCTGTTTCACCGGAGCCGATATGGGACTTGACGAGGAAATGGTAGATATTATCCGAGAGAAATATACTAAAAACTTCGTGGGTGGCACCAGAAGTCCCCTCGCCTCAACCGGAACTCCAACTGCCTATGGTGAGTTTATGGCTATAAAGGAGGCTTGTGATTTTGCCTACGGTAGCAGGTACCTGTCAGGGAGAAGGATAGCCGTCCAGGGACTGGGACACGTCGGTTATCCCCTGGCTGAGTATCTGCTGGGCGATGGTGCTCAGCTAATTGTCACCGATATCGACCTCTCCAGAGTGCATAAACTGCAGCAGCAGTATGGCTCAGATTCAGTCAAATATGTAGCAGTAAACGAGATATATACCATAGACGCCGATGTGTTTGCCCCCTGCGCTATGGGGGGTATAATCACCGAAGATAGAATCCCCCTGTTCAAGTTCAGGATAATAATCGGTTCCGCCAATAACCAGCTCAGGGCAACGAACAAAGAGGCAGAGCTTGAGCTTGCCAAAAAGCTTGAGGATGCCGGCATTCTCTTTGTTGTTGCCTGGGCGCATAATACCGGTGGAGTTATCTCCGGCGCCCTGCTATGGCTCTTGCAGGAAGACGCGACCGAGGAGCAGTTAAAACCGAAAATTGAGCTGGTCTGCCGGGACAACTTTAGAAAGCTCCTTGAGGAAGCCCGGAAAACAGGAAAGTCCCCAACCGTGCTGGTATATGAAGAGGTTGAAGCCATGATCTACTCAGAGGTAGGAGAGCTCTGAATTGGCAAAATGAAATGTTGTCAACTTGGTTACATTTAATCCACTGATAAGAGACGGGGAAATCCGAAATTCGAATATCTAAACTCGAAACAAATTCCAATGACCAAAATCTTAAAATTCCAAAACACTAATGACTTCAATCTGTTAATACCGGATGCAGGGCTTCGGTATCGTCCGGTTTGGGTTGATCTTTTGGACATTTGAGCATTCGGATTTCGGTTTTCGGTTTTCGATATTCGGGTTTTTTTCTATATTGAGTTCAACCAAAGTGCCAGTACTCGACATTAGGATGTATTTGGAGCCATCCCAATTCCTGGGATAGCTCCAGGAGTATCAAAAATCCGAACAGGCACAACATCACATATCCTCCCAACCTTTGCCAAACGGCTTGTTTCCTTTTGGATTTAATAATCATAAGACCTGGCAGCAATCCGAATACAAGTAAAATACCAATTCCTCCCACCAGGTCCAGCACTTTTAGAAACAGGTTGGGATATACCAGTGCTACTATAAATGGTGGGCCGAATGTAAGCCCAGCTTCTATGAATCGATTGCTTTTTTTGCCATAGGAAGAAATCATATCTCTGGTGAATCCCATAAAGGCTATTCCTACCCCCATATAGGAGGTAATAATGGCAGCAAATGCGAAAAACATTCCGGCAGTGGTAATTACTTTAGAATGTAAGGCTATAGAGAGAGGCACAGTTGCCGGGAGACCCTCATGCAAAGCTGCCAATATATTCCCTTGACCCTGGCCGGCTAAAGGCAGAGCGCCAATTACTACAAATACCCACAAGATAGTTAGAACAAGCGCTAAAAGCGTCCCGATTAACAACGCCTGCCGGCATGATCGAGGCTGCCATTCCAAACTTTTGCACATCGTCGGGAGGATAACGTGAAAGGCAAAAGCGCATACGATAATAGGTAAAGTAGAAGGGACAAAATGCCAATCCGTATAAATAAGATGTTGCGGATTCAGATTTTGTCCGGTCTTGATCAGCAGGAACACAAAAGAGATACCCAATACCGTCATTATTGCTACATTTGCTTTACGTACCAGGTCTATACCGAACATGATTATACCCGTGGCCACTATGAAAAAGATCATTAGCCAGACCGGTTTTGCCAAAGGAAGCTGAATCAAATTAACAAGTATCGAGGACGCGCCACTGAGATAGGCAACTAACAATCCATAGAAAATAATCAGGTATCCAGTTATGCTTAACCACTTGCCCAAAGGACCAAGTTCTTGCTGAAAAAGGGTGGGAAGATCAGATACCGGATGCTTAGATTCAATAATTCTGGTTGTAAGTATCCATGCTGTGACCGACATTAGTCCCCACATAACTATCATACTGATTAAGGAGGGGAACATGCCTGACAGACCGGTCTTTATGGGGAGTCCCAACATTCCGGCTCCAATAGTAGTTCCGGTTATGAGCAGAGCAATGGTCAGAATGTGGAAGGGAGAATTTTTTTTCATACGAATCTACCTGCTGACCGGAAGGGTCAAGACCGGAGCGGGCTGGAATTGCGAAGCCGCGGCAATCTCGACGCGCCAAAGCCCGCTGAAAAGCTGAAATGCCTCCTTGGTGACTTGATCCGTCTCGTCAATATGGAACCACGCTCCCCGGTACTTCACCGCCACTGAAGCATTTTTCGGCTTTTTCGTGGTCAGGCGAATGCGGATATCGTTTCCGGCCAGGCCCTTGGGCGGATAACTGATGGCCAGCCCGGAATCGGCATGATCCACAGGAACGTCGATAGACGCCGACAGGATCTCAACCAGGTCAAAGACCGACCGCGTTGTGATCGCGATACCACTGAACCCTGGCACCGGCGCTTCAACTGCGAGAGAGACTGGAAGAACAATATCACGTGACTCATCGGCCGGCATCCGCACTTCCAGCAAGGCCAACATCTCTTGCACCTTCTGCGAATAGGTTGGCGCGAATTTTCGAATCACAATTGAAAACTCGATCCCCTTTCGCGGATCTTTAACCCAGAAGAGAAGACCGGCTTTCTCCAGGTACGTGAATAAGTCGACAAAACGGGTAAATCGAGAATTAATCTCATCTGCGGGCAAGGTCAAAAAACCGGGATTTCTTAAGTCGTTAACGCTCTTCACGAGAAGTGTGAAAGGAAGACCCGGGTGTGTCACGGAACGGCTAACCAATACTAAGATGTCAATCGGAATCGGCGACAGCATCTGTCGCGCGTAATGAGGACCTTGAGCCGGCGCATAGGAAATGGATGGATTTTCCTCGTATACAACGCCGCCGCTGAAGGGAACGAGACCTCCTACATAGTTCTCCTTCGGGCCGATTCCGATGTTGACGCCGGCCTGGGTAGTGACAGAGACGTTGGCAGTTACACTGGTCACTGCGAGCATGCTTGTGGTTTCTCCGTAACGATTACGAACGACCGCCATGAGCATCTGCTCGTCGTCGGTTCGACTGATCACTTCGTTGTAATCAGCCCGCCCCCTACTGATGGAGGTTGAGCCGACGACGCTGCATCCACACAGCGCCCACAACAATAGACAAAGTGCCGCAATGATCCGGGATAATCCACACTTACCTGTGTTAAACCACATTATTACCTCCTTTTCGGGTAACTTCTCAAAAACTTGGGCCAATATTCGGAATCAGAGCCGTGGGGGCGGGTTTATCCCGAGAGTAGATGCTAATCAGACCTTTTGAGAAGTTACAACACATAGTCGAGTTTTTGCGTAGGCACTATTCTTTATTCCCAACGTATCTCATATTGTGGAACAAAATCGATGGGCAGATCCTTGAGACTTTCCAGGGATGCCTGAACAAAGTCCGGCGTCACGGAATACTGCGCTTCCAGCTTCTTGGCGCGGTCGTAATCACCCAGCACCTCGATCATCAGAAGCTCGTTAGCCAGGGAGGCGACCGCTGTGTCGAAAAGATCAGAATCAACCGCATAGCGCATGGTTTCCTGATCATAGGTAATCGCTCCCTTCTCCAGGAAGAAGTTCAGCGAGACAATCGCTGCCTTACCATGACCTTCACCTGTGCCGAAACGCATAGTTCGGAATATGCTTGCAAGATAGCTCACGTAATGCTGATCCCTCATGGCCGGGTCGATGACACCGTGTTCACGGAAGTACCTGAGGCTGTGCAGCCCGGCGATGTCTGCCTTGTTCTCTTCTATCCATGAGTAAAGATCGCGCAGCGCTACATTCACAGGCGTGGTCGTGCCATATACATAATGGGGGCCCAAACCGTGGGCGATTTCATGAAGCTGAACAAAGTGAAAGTATCCTTCCTTGGTCATATTTTCGAGCTGGTCTTCTGCTGCGAGTCTATTCCCAATAGGCGCGATTATTTCGTTCATTCGAGCGTCCAGGGCGTTTTTCCAAAATGTTTTCTTGCCGCCTATCTTGGTTAAAATGTCGGGGTCATTGGGAAGGCTTTCGGCGACATACTGGTAACCCGAACGCATTAAGCCACCGCGATAGATATCTTGAACCACTACGAATGTGGTTTTAAGATCAAGCTCTTTGTTTTTGTACTTATCAGGATAGGGCAGAAAATTCTCCAGGTCGGCGACATGATCGGCATATATATCCAGCTTCGCGCTCGCCTCCTCGTCAACTATTCCTATGCTGGCCATATAGGCCGCCTTGAGGTTGTTCAATGCATCCTCATAGACCTCGATTGGGCCGATAATCAGGTCGAATTTGCCTCTTTTCATCTCAATCCAGTCCACATCGGCCTGGTAGTAGTCGTCTAAGAGCAGGGCGTTGGCTCGGGATCTCAAAACCTTTCCGAGGTTCTCGTCATCGGTTAGGCTTGAGGCGTGTTGAAGTCGTTGGGCCATCGTACCTACAAGCCCCTCGTATGCTTTGTGGTAGGGAATCGCCACCATTTTGTTTCCCTGTCGCTTGATGAGTGTGTAGGAGCTCAGGAACACGTCTTTGTCCTCCAGGTGTTTGTCACAACACTGCTCAAATTCTTCCCGGGTCATGTCAGGAGGGTAAAACCCTGCCGTGGGGGGCTTGGGAGGCACGTCAAGAAAAGGCTCATTGTCAGCAAGGCGATCATAAGGACCCGCCTGCATGAAGAAGAACTTCCGCACCGGGTCGTCCTCGTTCATTGTCGAGACGATCTGATCCCGCAACCGCAAGTTGTCGTAATAGGTCTGGCCCCAGAAAATCTCGTCAGCGAGCTTGCCGGCCTCGATGAGTGTCTTGAGTAGTTCCTTCTCTTCCGGACTATAGGCGCTCGCATCAAAGTACATAGGTATGAGTACGTATTTCTTCATGCGCTGCTCGATTTCCCGCCCTTCCAACTCATCAATTACCTCATCCTTACAGCCGGCTAACATAACAGCCGCGCCTACCATTAAAAAAAGAATCAATAGCGCTATGGATATTTTTTGAATGTTCATTTAACTCCCCACCTTTCTTAAAAATATTACCAAACTAAGGGCTCGCCCAAAAGTTCCGAAAGCTGAACAGTGCCCTTGTTCGAAAAGGGATGCTGTTCAGCCGCCGGTTTTTTAGCTTATTTGGTTTGCCCCTTCATTACGCCATACTCTTCACCCATAAGAATATGCTTATAGATATCTTCAGTATCCTGGTCTGGATCAGATTTTGTGGCTGTTTTATCTGTTTTCGGCGCCGTGATTTCAAACCCGGAGCTTTTCTGGAAAAGCATAATGAAATCAGACCCCCCGAACAGGAAATTACCGAGCATGTCGCCTTTCTTATGAGTGCTTCCCACTTGGACATCATCCTCAAAATTGACAGAAGACACCTGTGCCATACCCATGGGAATAAGTGCCACCAGTCCATATTTTCCCGTATCTACTATTACATAACCACGGGTCTGAGAAAACTGCCAACCTGTGGAGTCAATGGGAACATATTTTTCTTGCTCTGGATTCCAGTCCACCTCCAGAGCAACATTCTCCGATATAATCTTTTTTTCTTTAATTATTCCACCAACAGCAAAATGATAACGGTGGTAGTCATTTACATTCAGAAAAGTATGAGTGAGTATGCCATTGGCAAAGGCATCCTTATACTGACTCTTCTCGCCAAGCAGCTCCTTGATGCTATAATAAGTCGCAAGCTTGACCCTTAACCCGCCATCTACTCGAATATTTGAATTCTCATCAATTGCCCATACTCCTTGAGGAACGGAATCAGCCGGTGAAACAACGGCAGCCGAATCATTCGGTGAAGAAATAGGCCGTGCATCAGGCGACTTTAAATATCTGGCGAAAAACTCATTAAATGTCTTCCAGTTAGATGAAGGCTCATACCACCCTTTCTGCAAACTGAATTTGGGATCGTTATAAATCTGCTGGTAAATTTCTTTATTCCATGACTCTTTAGTATCAAGGTATGTTCCCCAAGCGTTGGCAAAATTGCGTAGCCAGAAGGAAAAAGGTTGGTAGTACTGAATCGCATTTTTGTACAGACCCTTGTCTTTTAGTTCAGGCAGGGGCTGGTCAACCAGAAAATAGAAGTAACAAATACCTTGCAACATCTGGTCACGTACAGAACCGGACGGACCCCTAAGTATCTCCTGAGGGAGGAGCTCTGATGCTCTGTCTATGAAATCATAATATTCTGATAAGCTCTGAACAGGATTCGTTTTTGAGTCGGGATTGATTTTTTTAGCTTCTGCGATGGATGCTTCCAACATGTTCCGGATTGCCGGATTTTTCTCCACCAAATTTATGAGTTCCCGAGTTATCTGCTTATGACCATCTTCCTCTGCAAACACTACGCCTCCAGGAAGAATCATTACTGCCAGTATTATTATGGCTAAACTAAATTTCATCCTACAAATTATCCTTTGCATTTATTTGACCTCCTGTGCTGGTTAAGTGTTAACAAGAAAAGTTGATACTCGGTTTTACTCATGCTTTTCGATCTCACCCCCCTTTCATGCTTTCTCTGTCAGTTGTTCTTATGATAACGAGAATTGCTTTTACAAGATGATGAAATGTGTCCATAAATACCGTTTCAAGTTTACTCCGTGGGTTTGTTTTTTGGTTTTTGATAGGTTGTCGGACCGTTGGGCCATTCTGACTTATCATACCAATCTTCAGGATAACCGACTTCCTGGGCCATTTCTCCAGGCGCGTTGAGATAGCCATCGTCATAACGGGCTACAAGATTCCAGGCAAATTCCCACCAGTCTTTCACAACCTGGCTGGCCAGCGTTTCGCAGTATGTGGTAAGCAGTTGCTGCGCCTTTTCCGGGTCTTGTTTGTAAAGTGCAAGCGCCTGCTCATCCATCTTCTTGATGCCTTCAATTTCAGCGTGTTCTATTTCATCCTGTTTCTGCTGAATATCTTTGATTATATAGCTGTACTTCAGACCCGCCCAATTGGCCACGAAGTTGAAGGCCCACCACGCGCTTTTCTGGCTGAAGACTGAGGTGTCACACGTGTAATATGGTGCGGCAATGCTTGTGACCCCAACGTAGAAGGGCACATAGCAAGTGCTCATCGGCTCATCCGGACCGAACCAGACAAGCCCCCCGATGGGATCCGGCAGCCAGCCGCGTGCCTGGCAGACATAACTGAACCCACAGCGATAGATGGAAATCGGACGTTCCCACGCGCCTTTCAATTTGGCATTCGGATCACCGGTATCGCCCCCGGCATCCATGGGGCCGGGGTAGCGGTAGGGGCAGCCAAAAGGCCCTGCGGTTACTCCTTTTGACTGATCAAACTCAGTTCCCTGATAGTAATCGCGGTAAAGACTCATAACGTCACGGACGCTGAGTTTCTTATCTGGTTTAATAGAGAATGGATATTCTTTCGAATAGCCGTCTTTGACCCATGGCGATTTTTTCAGTGAAGGTGCAATCCGAGCCTGCAGACGCCAGACCCGGCGCAGTGAGTAGTAGGGATGGCTGTATTCTCCTAAACTTACGGTTCGCAGCCAGTCCAGCTTGCCGTTTTCCGGTTTCCACCATCCATGTTTTTCGGCAATGGTATGAAGGTTTTTAGAATAAAGCATATTGGGGTCATCCGGGTCGACTTCGCGAATACGTAATTCATTTGCAGCCACAAACACCTCGCCGTCAGGTACTTTTTTTGCCACCCAAAGACCGCCTGTGCCTTCAGGACTGGGTGCCATTTCTATGACCCAGCCTTCTTCTGTATCCCCGATGGGCAGTGTTTCGCCCGTGCCATAATAGCCATAGGTCTCAATAAGATTACCGATCAATTCAACTGCTTCGCGTGCTTTTGTACAACGTTCCGCTGCTACGCGGCTCAGTTCGGCGCTGTAGAAAATAAGTTTGCCGGGTACCGGTTCGGGTTGGATTTTGGTTCCGTCAGTGCACTCGCCAAACATAAGTTGATGTTCGTTCATGATAGCATAGGAACCATCGAAGTATGCATAGGTATGTGCGACTTGCGGAATAGTACCAAGGGGTATGTTCTGCGGATGATTGGGATCAATATAAGTCGGGCCCCGGTGAGTGCCCACATAACGACGCAGCAAATACCCGTGATATTCCGGTCTCTCGCCCAGCGATGCAGCATCATAGTATACAGGCCGGAGTGATCCGGGTTTATGATCTGCGGCCGGCACATAGACCAGGCGCTGATCAAACAATTCGCTGTCGTCCGAATGAGCGACAATGACCGAGCCGTCCTGTGATGCCCCCTTGGTAACGAGCATGGTTGTGCAGGCCGATGCCGGTATAAAATACATCAGGTTTAGGATGAGCGCTGTAAGGATCACATTCTTCATAGTAATGACTCCTTTCTATATGAGGTCCCAGGGCAGGGTCTGGGAACCAGATGAAAAAAAACAGGTTCCTTTGAGCCAGCCACAAAAAAAGCCGATTTGCCATCCCATGCATACCAGCGGGATAACAAATCGGCTTTACTGTTTTTGACCCAGGATACCAGAAACTCAGTTTCATAACGCGGTCCTATAGACACGACAACACACTGATTTCTTAATCTATACCTCGGAAGGTCACAAATTGCGCTTTTTTCGGTGAGCAATGAGCATCAAGAGCAAGGCGCGAAGACGCGAAATAGCAGGGTATTGCAAGCCTAAGCAACGCCGCTATTGATGTTTATGGCCACCGAAAAATCGTTATTTGTGGCCTTTTGAGGTATAATACTTGAACAGTCTTGTTTCTAATATTTCTTTCTGCCGAACACTACAACTTTTTTTAAATTTTAACACCCTTGCTGTTAATTGTCAAGATTTTCATAGGAGACAAGGGGGATGTACGTGATCAAACCCTTAACCTCCGGCCGAAGATTCTTGGGTACACCAGCTCAAAAAGCAATGAGACGCAGACCATTGACAAGACAACCCAGAGCGCATGGGGATTATTTTTATACGTATGACCAAAGAGTGTAATCAGGGCGGTAAGACATGCTATGAGGCCTGTGCAGCAGATGATACGGTTTGCATGGATGGCGTTTGCGATTTTGAGAGCGGCCGCATTCACAGCCGAAAATATGATCAAAAACCCAGCGCTTCCTATGATCGCAATGGCTGTCAGATCCACAAAATTGGCAATCAGGATGGCAAGACCGGCTGTCAGCAATACACCGCTTACGGGTCTGTGCCAGGTCTTTCGCCCCAGCATTTCAGGGAGTTCCCCATCCTTTGCCAGTGTGTATCCGAGGCGGGCATTCCCATAAATCGTGGCGTTGATTGCCGAAAATGTTGCCAGGAGTGCCGCAACTGCGACCATGGTGAATCCTACCTGCCCAAGGGCAGGCCTGGCAGCCTCAGCCAGGGCATAGTCTTTTGCCAGGGCGATCACGTCTGCCGGCAGAGAACCGACCGTCACGATAGCTACCAGGATATACAGAATAATGACAAAGATAACGGATCCATAAAAAGCAAGCGGCAGTGTCCGATCGGGGTCTCTCACATCTTCTGCGGCATTAGCAATGAGTTCGAATCCCTCGTAGGCCACAAAGATGACCATTCCTCCGGCAATAAGCATGAGGGGGTCAGGCCACTGGGCCAAGCTCAGTTTAGAGATGTCCACCTGGTCTAACCCTGCGAACACTATAGCAGCGAGGAGAACGAGTTTGATAATAACAATGTAGGTCTCGGATTTACTGATGATATCGGCATTTAAGAGGTTAATAATGGTCGGCAAAACGATACCTGCACTGATGATGACATGTTTGAGCCATGGGGCATGGTCACCCGGGAAAAAGGTCATGCCATAGGCTCCAAAGGCGGCGGCATACAGGGCAATGGTAACCAGATAGCTGAGCCAGAGGATGAGGTTGATTATTCCTGTCGGAAGGTCGATTCCAAAGGCTCGATCGATGAAGACCACCGTCCCTCCTGCGCTTGGAAATTTGACAGAGAGTTTTGCATAGGAGTATGAAGTAAGGAGTGCAACGATGCCGGCGATGATGAATGCTATCGGGGTTCCACCCCGTGCCATGCCGACAGCAGTACCGAGTACAGCGAAAATTCCGCCGCCGACCATGCCGCCTATGCCAATGGCAGCGGCCCCTAAGACACCCATCTTGGCAGACTCTGGATTACGAGTACCTTTCGCTCTTGTCCTCGATTTCATTATGCAAGACTCCTTACTATGATTTCAATCAAAGTGTCAGTATTCGACATTAGGATGTATTTGAAGCCATCCCAATTCCTGGGATAGCTCCAGGAGTATCAAAAGTCCGAACATGCACAACATCACATATCCTCCCAACCTTTGCCAACCGGCTTGTTTTCCCTTGGACTTGATGACCATAAGACATGGCAGCAAAACAAGGCTTCGGGACGTACATTAGTCTAGGCTTCGTAGGACAAGGCTTCGGGACGTACATTAGGGCTTCGGGACGTACATTAGTTTATAAGTTACTATACTCTCTATCTATTCTTTTCCAGCCAGGCCGCCAGGTTAACATCAATGTGGAAAATCTGATAAAAAATAATTCCCAGAATAGTAGTTGCCGCCAGCGGGTTGCTGAAAAGCGGTTGCAGGAAAGAAGGCAGTTGGGCAAAGAGTTCAGGTACGAAACCCGTGCTGAGCCCAAAAATGATAGACATGCCGGCAACAGCTATATTGCGCTGATCCATGGGTTCTGAAAGCATCTCCTTAATGCCGGTCAAAATCATAAAACAAATAGCGAAAATTACAGCCGCCCCCATAACCGGCGAAGGAACCAGAGCAATAACGGTCGCAACAACAGGAAAACAACCGGCAAGAATATACATGACGCCCATACAGACGCCAATCCAACGGCTCACTGCACGCGTTGCCGCGGCAAGCCCTACATTACTGGAAGAAGTGTCAACTGCAACGGCTCCTATCAAACCGGCTATGGCCGTACTGAGCCCGTCGGCCATCAATCCGCCTGCAACCGGTTTCATGTCCGGTTTTTCCAGATCCTGACACGTGATTTTTTGCGCCGCTAACAGGTTGCCGAACGACTTGAGCGACCCGCAAATAGAAATCACCAGAAAAGGCAGAGCAAGCGACCAGTCAAAGGCCAGACGAAACTGCGAAAGCCCCTTAAATGGAATGGCGAACACAGGAACTTCGCCGATCATCTGATATTGGACCGGATCAAAAGGAGAAATGCAAAGCGCCACCCCCCACCCGACAAAAATACCGATCAACAGGCAATAAAGCTTTACCTGTCCCTTTCCCCAAAGGTTGCTCCCCATTATCGCCATCAGAGTCACGCACCCCACCACGATGTCCTGCCAGATAACCTCGTCACCGGCAACGGGCGAACCACAGAAGTTGGCAAAAGCCATCGGTATAATACTGACTCCTACCATCATAACCGTCATTCCCACTACAAGCGGCGGGAACAGGGAGCGCAATCGGGAAACGACCCTTGAAAAAAACATCTCAACAATGCCGGCAAAAACCAGCATTCCCTGCATCAGCGGCAAACCACCCTGGATAACGGCGGTGATGGATAACGCCAGATATGAAGGCCCACCAATGTTCGGACAAAGATAACCGGAACCGATCCAGCGCAGTCGCATCGCCTGGAGGATGGTTCCTGCGCCGGAGATTATCATGGTCAGGCTGACCATACGGATGGCCATTTCCGTTGACCCGCCGATTTCTTTGACCAACAGCACGGGAAGCATGGTGCCGAGCATTAATAACATTCCCTGCTGAAGGCTCAACAGGATCAGGTGACCTGCCGGGGGCACATCATTTTGCCCGTAAACCAGTTCAGTATCCGGTTTTGTTGATGCCATTTGTGTCACTCCTTACCGCTGCCAGGCGCTGTGGGTCGCATTGATCACCGTACCAACGATAACCGGTTCTCCCCCCATCGTGCAGCGTCGTGCATAAATGATTTTCTTCTGGTCGTTCATTGACAAGGGAGAATGTGCATACAGCACAACCTGCGCCTCGGTTTCAGTCTTTAATCTACGCAAAAGCTGCTTGAACGGATAATGCCCGACCGCATCCTGGAATTCCAGCAAGTCGCGCTCATAGCGTTTCTTCAAAACCGGATCAATAATCGACCTTCCATTTTCACGCAACAAAAAGACGGCAGTGTTGTGGAAAAAATACGGACCGGCCGGGGCAAGCAGTTCAGTTAAAGCCCCCTCCCCGCGTGTCTTCAACAGGTGATCGGCATCCGTGACGGCAATCCGCGCAAACTCCAGCTCAGCACCGATACCGTAATAACCTCCGCCAACATAACACTTGGTGCCGTCGGGCAAACTCACCGCAAGATTGCATGCGGATTTCCATTCCAGAAAAAGACCATGCGGCCGATTCCAGTAGTAATGAACCCAGCCGTGCCGGTTGAGCGGATTTTTTATCTCGCGGGAAACCAGTTTATGCAGAGGCTTCCCAAGCTGATCGGTAAACTTGTCCAACCGTGTGCCAACCAGCGCGGGGTTCTCTCCATGGTAAAGGCACAGGCCATCCGATAAGCGATAAATGTATAAATACAGGCCCATCTGATAGGACTTCATTTTATCCAGAAGCGGAAAGGCTTTTTCACCCTTTTCTTCCAGCAGAGTTTTGGCTTCGGTAACAGTCTTGACGAGTTCACGCGTGACACGGAATGTGTATTGGTGGTACAGCTCACCCTGCGTCTTCGTCAGATAGACTAAACGCCCCGCGACAAACAACAGGAACACCAGTGCCAGAAGGGGTAAAATAAATCGTTTCGCAGTCTTTGGTTGTTTGGCTTTCCCCTCCAATTCATCTTTCGGTTTTTCTTCCATTCTCGGTATCCTCAAAATGGCGACCCTTCTCACGCGATGACTGTTTCCCTGTTATTTTTTAGCGAGCCCTTATCTACATGTTCGATAATCTTCTGATTCTGATATCTGATAAGAACTTCCTTTTTTATGAAGGGAGTATAGGGAAAACGGCCTTGTAAGTCAATGGAATAATGGCCACAACATATGGCGTGGGGCGCCGATGATCATGGAGGGAATGTGTCCAAGTACCCAACTTATCGGGAGAGCGA
>Ga0255403_1004_pt1 | contig 18670 bp, 19 predicted proteins | sample ANMaggSSYBR01G11_FD_182131 | JGI IMG/M metagenome (GOLD analysis project Ga0255403, IMG submission 182131) | Sediment cell enrichment communities from methane seep in Santa Monica Basin, California, United Staets - ANME aggregate JGI... | ecosystem: Environmental > Aquatic > Marine > Cold seeps >...
CAACTTCTTCCGGTTCCACTCTCTTTTTCTGGCTCGCTGGCACTCTTTTTTTGAGCAATATTCCTGGGTTGGAACTTGGGGACAGGGGGTAAACAGCTCATCACAATCCTTGTTCCGACAACGTTTGCGTTTTTGCATTTTACAGTCTCCTTGATCCAAGGTTGGTTCAAGAAGTATGTCGGTATTATCTTGTGAAAAGGTGCTGCTTAATGATAGAAAAATAAATATTGATAAAAAAAAGGTGGGGAAGAAAAAATTGATTAGAATTGGTGGAACAAAAAAATATGAAATCAAGAGAGATGGGTCAGATTAAATTAGCAGAGGTGGGTCAATTCTGTTTAGCGTTGAAGGACTCACACCAGTACACCGTGCATTGTACAAGATATGAGTCTCGTCAGCGATAAACGATACCTCGGTTACTGTAACTGTGTAATCTGCTGTTTGAAGCACGGCCTGCCAATAATACGGTCCAGAGTCCCATCGAGAACCAGAAAATCCGTGGACAGAGTCATAAATACCCCTGAACAATAAAAAAGCTGGCGGTCTAGATTGCATATAGAAGGATATGCTTCCAAACGTCAATAACCCAACGCCTGATGCAATTAGTATTATTTTTTGCCATTCTAGGATTCGGTACCTTGAATGTATGTGGTGGCGTACTCGAAGCGTGTAGAGTGTGAAAATTATACTAATAACCGATGCTATACCAGTTATAAAGGCAAACCAAATAGAATTAACGATTCGATCAAAGCCACCCTGCGATTCGTCACCGTTGGTCTTAAGATATGTGGGTTTTTGATTGCCTGCAACCTGGTCATTAAATTGATCGTTTTCTTTTACTACCACCGAGCCAAAATCAGATGATCCAAGGCTATCTGGTAAATCCAATTCGCCATCCATACTCAATTCAACTAATGGAGCTTCCGTATTTTCAAGCTGTTGCCCATTATTGACACCCTGACCAGCGGTCGCATAAGCAGCAATGCTCAAAGCCGCCAAGGCCAAACTGAAGAACCAGTATTTCATTTATGTTTCCCTATATCTGAAGTCCTAACGTAGAGTTCACCAGCACCAAAAGCTAATGATGACTTCGCAAAAACAAAGTTTTACACTGATATAGCAAATGCTAAAAACGCGCGGGCTTTTGGTGTCAGGTGGAACATCTTGTTCGGCGATAGCCGCTTTCTGTTGCCTGAGCTGCAAGATTACGATAGAAGTTCCTCGCTTCCTTCTTGAAACACAGCCTTGATCTCCAATTTACCCCCAAGAGCCTCAATATATCGTTGCATTGCACCAATAGTAATATTGGACCTACTTTCAAGCTCTGATAAGGCTGATTGGGAAAGCCCCATTGCCTTGGATAGCTCTTTTTGGGTTTTATGGTGTGATTTACGAACCTGCTGTAAGCGAATTGCTGCAACTTTTTCTTTGGATTTTATTCTGATTTCTGCTCTTTGCTTGGGTGAAAAATTGCTTTCAATTAATTTATCTAATGTCTTCATAATCTCACCACTATTTATCTAAGGTATTTTTAATGTGCTTTTCAAAAACGGCTTCTGCTTGGGAAATTAGCAACTTGTAAAATTTTTCCTGATTTTTTCCTTTTTTATTGCCACCGCTTAAAATTATAGCACGGCGCTCAGAGTCAAAAGCAAATAAGCTACGATAAACATGGCCAGAGACTTTGGTTCTCAACTCTTTCAAGTTGCTAATTTTTGAACCTTTTATTTGGTCAACATATGGCCGACCAAGCGTTGGGCCAATATTTCGCAACACACTTAAGTCAGTTGCAATTGCCACTTTGTGTTTTTGAGGCAATTCATTAAACCACTCTTCATATTCCTCACTGATCAGTGTTTTCCATTCCATAAATCTAAAATATAACATTTATACGATATATAGGTCAAGGTTTATGATGGATGATATTGTTATTGGTCAGCATGAGTAGATAAACAAAAATTGCGGGACGTTCCTGATTGCGGGACGGGATTGCGGGACGTTCCTTGATATATTGACAAGGATTGCGGGATTGGACGTTCCTTGATATATTGACAAGGATTGCGGGATTGGATTGCGGGACGTTCCTTGATATATTGACAAGTCGAACAATTTATGTCATGAGAGAGATATGCCACGCAGATCAAGAATAGATGCGCCTGGGGCGTTACATCATATTATTGTTAGAGGCATCGAAAGGAAAACCATTTTTAAGGATGATGCCGATAGAGATAATTTTTTAGAACGCTTGCAAAATATCTTAACAGATAGTAACACATCATGTTTCGCATGGGCATTAATTCCCAATCATTATTTATGTTGAGTAATTAATTATGTTGAGTAGACACCATTTTTGCCAATTAAACGTATGTATACCAAGCTCTACACAAAGATTTACTCAACATAATTTTTAAGTCCAAAAGGCCCACATCGAAGCACAAAAACTTTAATTGCCGTTTCCAGGCCACTTGGTAGCTTCATCCAGTCATCCACATAAAACCATCTATCTCCCAGGCACAAAGGTTCTGCACGAAAACTTTTGTGGGATACCAAAAGATACCTGTTGTAATGCCATAACAACCTCCTTTCTTTTCGCCCAAAAGAGCAATTAAAAGTTGTTACAGCATACAAAATTATGTTAAGTAAAAAACGTTAAAAAAATAGAAAAATAGAAAAAATAAAGGAAGGACGGGAAGTTGAGTTATATCAGATCTGTTGGTGATCAATATATATGACTCACCCATAGATGTAAATTCAACAATGCGGTATCCGCCTTGTTTTGTGTCATTGCTGAAAACAATTAATGAATCCTTGATATTATCGAAAAATTGCAGGAAACTAACCGGAACATCGACATCAAGTGACTCTTTTACTTTGTATAGCATATTGGATTTTCCGCGTATAATAAACGATGCCTGTTTGTCGCATATGAATTTAAAAATCTCAAATGAGATATAACCGCGATCACAGATATAGGTAACTCCTTTTTCAATAATATCTTGAAGGAACTGTTTTTCAGAGTAATTTCCTTCTGTACTAAGAAATTGAACAGGAATCATGCGATTCAGTTCAAATGCAAGATGCATCTTGATAGCATTTGCATTCTTTTTGTATTTTGCCCAATACATACTTGAAATGGCTGGAAAAACAGAACCGTCAACCAGCAATATTTGGCCAAGTTGTTTGATTTCAGGAATAGCAAAAAAGTTACAAGCCAGCAGTAATTTTCCAAAGATCTTTCGATATATTTCAGGATCATATCGATAGAATGCTTCAGAGTACATTGATTTCGAGGCACCCGGAAGTCCTATTTCTTTGGCAACTCGAGACGTCTTAATCTCAACAATTAACTTGCCAATGCTCTTTATCTGACAGATGATTCCAAATAACAGATTGGTTGTGAAAGCTGTAAACGAAAGCGTGTAGTTTTCAGAATCATCTTGCATAGATTTTTGAGCTTCTTCAATGAGGGATGATACCGGCTCAAGAATTTTTTCAAAAACATTTTTTTCAACTTTATCAATCATAGCGCCTCCAAGGTTAAAATTTGCGCTATAATTAAACTATGAATCAAGATTTTTGTCTATAGAAATGATTTACTGTAGTTTCAATGGGTTACCTGTGGCATCGAAAAAACATATTTAAGCAAAATATGTGCCGAACGGTATTGGTATCGAGGACAAAGTGAAGCGCTTATGCTTTTATGCTTTGCATATCAATTTATATTAAGGGGTAACTCGGGCTATTTTTATAAAAAAGATAGAGGCGGTCCAACAACATTGTTTTACAATAACCGCATTAACATTATGTGTATTTTCCATTAAATTTAAAACAGATCCAGTTTCTGGATTCATATAATCTGACGGAAACGGGACGTCAACCTATTTGTCGGACCGGCTCTTTGATAAATTAACTATAAGCAAATAATATGCCCAGATTTTGTTGCAAGAACTATATGAATAGCTTAAACGCTTGACTACAGCCCATTAAAGCTATTTTTAACAATTAACAACAGGAATTAAAATCAACAAAATAATCTTAAATATATTTATATTGTGGTTTATAATACATAATTATTATGAAAATATTTACATAATCAGAAATTTGAAAACTCAAAAGTAACTTATTAACAATTAGAGGTGGCGGGCATTTAAATTTAAAACGGCTGACTGTTTGAGCGTATTAGGAACGTGGACGAATTAACTTCCACAAGTAGGCGCACAGATTTGGGTCGAATTTGTTTGATCTCAGATCACAAAAGTTGAAGGAATAGCGAGCTATTTCAATATTTTTGGGATTTGAGATCGGACAAAGGCGGCCTGAAGCTGTGATGCATAGTTGGGGAAGTTAATTCGTCCACGTTCCTTAGTGAGCATTAAGAAAAAAGAGGCACTTTTGTATATTTTTGTTAAAAGGATAAACTCAAGCCATAACGTTCTATTTTTCTAACTGATATTAATACTCTTTTTTCTTTAGGCTCACTTATGCGCGAGTTTCAGACGTTCTTAAATTTAAATGCCCGCTGCCTCTGGTTAATCTCATATTTGAGTTTTCAAATTTCTGATAATTTAAATAAAAAAACCGGTCTTTCCCTTAACTGTTTTTTATGATAATATTTTTTAGTCATTATAACGGGTTGCAATAATATAAAATTTAGCCTAATGAAAATAGCATTTATCCATTATCACCTGAAGACAGGCGGAGTTACAACTGTTTTAAAACAACAGGTAGAAGCCCTCGGAGAAGAATGCGAGGTTCTTGTACTATCAGGAGAACTTCCTGATATATCCTTTCCTGCTGATTTAGTGCATATCCCAGGCCTTGGTTATGGCAGCCGGTCACAAAAAATATACAAGCCCGAAGAAGTTGCAGATGACATAATAAAAGCTGTTTTTTCAAGATGGAATAATGGATGCGATGTTCTCCATGTTCACAATCCCATGCTTGCAAAAAATATAAATTTTTTAAAAATTCTCAAAGCTCTTCAAAAAAGTGGAATAAAGCTTTTTTTACAAATACACGATTTTGCCGAAGACGGGCGGCCTTTATCATATTTTCCTGAAGAATATGTTTCAGATTGTCACTACGGAGTAATTAACTCCCGAGATTACAATATATTGCTTAAAGCCGGCCTGAAAAAACAAGGCCTACATAAAATATTCAACACAATCAAGCCCATTGATTCTGATAAAAAGGAATCGTGCATAAAAAACTACGTTCTATATCCCATACGCGCTATAAGAAGAAAAAATATTGGTGAAGCAATACTTCTATCACTTTTCTTCCAGAACAATGAAACTCTTACCATAACGCTTCCTCCGAACAGTATGTCTGATATTATCAGCTACGCTGGATGGAAAAAATATGTTAAAGAAAATAATCTTGATGTGGAATTTGAAGCCGGCTTGAAAAAAGATTTTTCAGAGCTGATGCTTTCAGCAAAATTTATTATTACTACAAGCATAACTGAAGGCTTTGGTTTTTCTTTTCTTGAGCCCTGGACAGCAAAAAAAATTCTCCGGGGAAGAAAACTTCCTGATATATGCCATGACTTTGAAAAAAACGGGATTGCACTTGATCATCTTTATGATAAACTCCTTATTCCACTTGAATGGATAGGCAAAGATAAATTTTATGAGGTTTGGAAGGCGTGTATTTTAAAAAACTGTTCTCTCTTTGACTTCAAAATTAATGAAGAAGAAATACAAAAATCTTTTACAAAAATAACCGGAAATAACAATATTGATTTTGGACTGCTTTATGAACCGTTTCAAAAACAGATAATTTCTCATGTATTATCAAGTAAAAATGAGACAAAAAAACTAATTAAGCTTAATCCATATCTTTCCAGTCCTGCAAGTAGTTTCTTAAACAATAAAGCGTTGATAGAAAACAACATAAATGCTGTTCTGAATAACTACAGCAAAACAACTTACAAAAAAAACCTGCTGAAAATTTATTCAAAAATAATTAATAATCCAGTCCATCAGAGGCTTGATAAAAACATATTGCTTTCAGAGTTTATAAATCTCGAACAATTCAGCCTGCTTAAGTGGAACGATTATGTTGAGTAAAAATCTTATATCGAATTACATAACTCCACTCAACCCGATACCAACTTCTTTAAAAAAAACCGGAAAGATAGATGGAAAGATAAAATGCATACTTTTTGATATTTATGGCACATTGTTCATAAGCGGTTCAGGCGATATAAGCATTGCTGAAAAAAAATCACATAATATACATCGCCTGGAACAATTGCTGTTAAAATATGACGTTAAAAGAAAACCACACATTATTCTGGATGATTTATTCAGCGCCATTAAAGAAAAACATGATGAAATGCGTGGAAAAGGCATTGATTTTCCGGAAGTTGAAATCGACCGCATATGGACAACTATTTTAAAAAATAATGATTCGGATTTTATCAGAAAGTTTGCTGTTGAATTTGAAATGCTTGTCAATCCTGTATATCCGATGCCTCATATAAGAGAGCTGCTTTTTGCATGCAAAGATTCAAAGCTTCTGACAGGAATTATATCAAACGCACAGTTCTATACTCCTTATCTTTTTAATTGGCTGCTGGGATCAGACATGTCGGATCTTGGTTTTCATAATGATTTAATTATTTTTTCATATAAATTCGGACATGCAAAGCCGTCAACATTTTTGTTTCAGCTTGCAGCAAAAAAGCTTAACAACATGAATATCCGGAAAAATTCAGTATTATATATTGGAAATGATATGTTAAAGGATATTTATCCGGCAAAAATGGCAGGATTTAAAACAGCGCTTTTTGCAGGAGACTCAAGATCATTAAAGATGAGAAAAGATGATCCAAAATGTAAAAACCTTTCTGCCGACATTATATTAACAGACCTATCTCAGCTTTTTGATTTCATGAATTGTAAAAGTTCAGCCACTAAGACACAAAGGCTCAAAGAAGGGATATGAATTTTAAGCCATTATCAAAAAGAGAAGGTAACTACTCAGCCTAACCAACCTGAGTAGTTACAACTATTTAGAAAAATATATGGAAAATAAAATAGAGTCCGATAACCAAGTTAAGATTACTTACCGGCCTGGTGAAAACCCTGAAAAAGATGCCTGGCATACAGCTTTCTTTATTGAAAACCATATGGATTATTTTGCCTATCCAGACCATGTGGCATCTCCGGAGCAGGTGACCTTCATGATATATACAGAAAATGATGAAAGATATTATCCCTGTTCAGACAGAATGTTTGAAGCAATTATAAGCAAAAATGATTCCTTTTTTCTGCAGGAAAAATATAAAAAAGTTCTTCAAAGAATTATGGAGCTTATTGATAGCCAAATAGAAGATGAAAGGGATAAAAGCTTCCTTGAAGCCCTTATTAAAATAAAGTTTTTACACGAAACGCAAGATGAAATGATGATTCCCTCTCGTGTAGAAAAACGCCTGCTTAAGATCTATCTTGATCGAACTCTTATTGATGACCCATTTCTCTGTGAAAAAGCTATTCGTAATAATAGAGTTAGTAAGGCTCTTTGCTCAGAGGTTTTTAAAAAAGCGATAAATCAAGTGGATAATACTGTTATTTTAAATTCTCCGTCAACTCTTGCGGGAATTAAAGAATTTGTTGAGCATGTTGAAATCAAAAGATTATTATCTCTGTCTGTTGAAAAATCTCTTTGGGAATCAGATGAATCAAAAGCTTATAAAGAAGTTGATTTTCATGAACTGTTTAATCGTCAAATGATCGGAAATGGTGTTAAACCTCTGCTGAATTTCCTTGGCATTGAGGGTAAGGATGACCAAACAAAAAAAATTTTGTGGCTCGCTGATGAATCAGGGGAAATCATAGTGGACCTTGCAATAATTAAATATCTCACAAAGCTGGGGCATAAGGTCATTATTGCTTTTAAAGATGGGCCTCTTTATACCAAAGTTGACTTCCTCGATGCCCAGGAAGATGAGATATTAAGCAAACAGCTCGAAGGGGCATTTTTTATTGAAGAAAAGAATATAGGGAAAAACGAACTTGTCGGAATTTTAAGAAGCGATAAAAATATAATAGTTATATCAGACGGAACACGTGAAAATTTTAATCTTCTTCTTACTTCAAAAGTTTTCTCAAGAATTTTCAGAGAGGTAGATGGAATAATTTCAAGAGGCCATGATCAGAAACGGAGAATTTTTGAAAATCATTTTCAATTTACCAGAGATATATTCAATATCTCAAGAGGTCCGGATGGTTCGATTCTAATTTCCTATAAACCAAAGCATCCATCTGTAATTAAGTTTTCACATAGCGATCTTGAGAAAAAAGCAAAGATAATTATCGACCAGATGGAAGAGGCAAAAAAAAATGGGGGGACAGTCATTTTTTACAGCGGCATTATAGGTTCCATCCCTGGGAAAATACAGATAGCAAAAAAAATCATGTCTGTTTTTATTGATTTTCTCAAAGATCAGTTTGCAATGACATTTATAATCAATCCTTCTGAATACTTTGAAATTGGAATGGATGCGGATGATTTGATGTATATGTGGGAAATTGTACAAAGGAGCGGCTATATAGACATATGGCGCTTTCAAAGCTACGATGATATAGTTAACGCATTTCAGGCTATGGATAAAAAAGTTCCGCCGGAATGGGTAGGCAAGGATGCAACTTATAGTACAGGATGTACAAAAGAGATGAGAATTGCTCTTGATGTTCAGAAAAAACATCCTGAAATGCAGATCATAGGTCCTTCTGTTGAAAAATTTATGAGACGAAATGAATACGGCATAGGAAAGATGTATGATCAAAGGCTAAGCGAACTATGCCATATATAAAGGAAATCGCAACACATTGGAAGTCGATTTATTCTTTAAAGCAGCCTTAATATTTTTTCTACTTATCTTTTCCGGTCTTTTTTCAGGTTCGGAAACAGCTCTGTTTTCCTTAACTCTCTTGCAGCGCGAACGTCTTAGAAAAAGCGGGAACAAAAGAGCAGCGCTCATAGATAAGCTTCTTCTTCGCCCGAGAAGACTCATAGTAACAATACTGATGGGCAATGATATGGTTAATATCACGGCATCGGTTATTGCCACTTATTTTTTTGTATCTCTTTTAGGAGAACACGGTAAGTGGCTTACCATTGCAATAATGACACCCTTGACGCTGATATTTGCCGAAGTAATCCCAAAAACCATAGGTGTAACTCATAATGAAAAAATTGCTCCTCTCATATCCGGTCCTCTCAATACATTGGCAAAATTAATTTCACCACTTCACTGGATTCTTATCAAGCTCACGGATTGCTTCATAAAATTATCAGGCATAAAAAAACATAAACCTTCACCGACCATAATGGAAGATGATTTCCGTGATATGGTGGATTTAAGCTACAAAGATGGTGAACTGAAAATTGTTGAAAGAGACCTTATCCACAAGGTTTTCGAGTTTAGTGATACCCATGTATCTAAAGTCATGACCCCAAAAGAAAACATGTTCTGTCTTCCCCATGACATGGATGCAGAATCAATAATTAAGTTTGTGAAAAAAAATCATTATTCAAGGATTCCCGTTTTCAAAGAAAATATTAATAATATCATAGGAATCCTTTATGCAAAGGATCTGTTAAAAGTTGTAACTAAAAAATATATGGGTAAAGCTGAACTTCTGCCGGACATATGCAGAAGACCATACTTCATACTGGAAAACATGAAAGTTGATGAGGTCTTTTACTCCATGAAGCAACAACGCATACATATAGCCATATGTTTAACTGAACAAGGGAAGGTTTCCGGACTCATCACATTAGAAGATCTTCTGGAAGAGCTTTTTGGTGAAATATATGACGAACATGATCCAGTAGATGTGCCATGATTAGCTTGAATATTTTTATAATATTTCTTTGTATATTGTTCCAGGGCTTCTTTTCGGGATCTGAGATGATGCTGATATCTTCAGACAAGCTCAAGCTCAGAAGAAAGGCTGCCAAGGGCTCCCAGGGAGCCAGGCTGGCATTGAAAATGATCAATAATCCACGCTGGTTCCTGGCAACAACCAGCACAGGAACAAACATGTTCGTAATAACCGCCTCTGTTGTTGCGGCAGTGTTGTTTGAGGGCCTTTTTGGAAAACATGGAGAGATATTGACAATTGTTATTATCTCTCCTTTCTTATTGACGTTTGGAGAAATCATCCCAAGAACAATATTTCAGCAGAATGCAACTATAATTGCGCCAAAAATTTCGTATTTACTTTTTTTTGCATCCCGCATTATTTCACCTGTTACTTACCTTTTTTTCTGGGCAAGCGAAAGTTTTTACAGACGTATCGGAAAAGAAAACATTAAAAAGCTTCCATATATAACTAAAGAAGAACTCGCAATGCTGCTAAGTATTCCAGGCGAAGGAAGTGATCTAAAAAGAAAAGAAAAAAAACTTATTCACAGGGTTTTTCATCTTTCAGAATCTAAAGTTTCAGATATCATGGTTCCTCTCGTCAATGTGACCGCAATAACAAATACAGCAGATGTAAGTGATGCAACAAAAATTCTCAGCAGAACCGGATATTCAAGGTTGCCTGTTTTTAAAAACCGGATAGACAACCTTACAGGCATTATACATGTTCTTGACCTTCTCCATGCATATGACAGCAAAGCAAAAATTGAACAATTTATAAGAAAGGTGCCTATTATACCCGAGCTTAAAAGGATTGATGACCTTCTTATTTCTTTTCAAAAATCGCACGATTCAATTGCCATTGTTGTTGATGAATATGGCGGCTCAGTGGGAATTATTACCATTGAAGATATACTCGAAGAAGTAGTTGGTGATATCCGCGATGAATATGATAGAGAAATAAGCAAAATTATAAAGCTTAATGACAATAAATTCATAGTTAATGCGAGGATGGAAATAGAAGATGTAAACGAACAACTGAAAATAAACCTGCCAAAAGAAGACTATGAAACTATTGGAGGTTTTCTGCTTAAACACATGGGCAAAATTCCTCAAAAAGGTGATAAGTTCATATATAAAAATATTAAATTTACTATAATGCTATCAAGTAAAAAATCCATCCATGAAATAGTAATAATTATTGAAGATTGAAAATTGTATATTGAAAATTGAATGAATTCTGTTAATTTTATATGAATTAATGGAGCGAAGCGATTCCACAAATTTTCACTATTCAATTTTCACTATTCAATTCACTCCTTCACCCGCTCCACATATTCACCGGTTCTGGTATCGATTTTAACAAGTTCATCCTTCTCAACAAAAGGCGGCACCTGAACAATATAATCAGTTTCAAGTGTTGCAGGTTTTGTGCTGCCTGCGGCTGTGTCACCCTTAACCCAGGGATCAGTTTTGACAACCCTGAGATTAACAAAATTCGGCAATGAAATTCCTATTGCTCTGCCGTCAAAAAAAAGAATATTGCATACCGTATTTTCCTTTAAAAATTTAAGGAGCTCACCGACCTGGTCTTCAGAGAGAAATTCCTGGTCATAAGTTGATGTGTTCATAAAGCAGTAATTGTTACCGTCTGAATATAAATATTCCATCTCCTGTTCTTCCAGGTTTGCCTCTTTGAATTTTTCACTGGATCTAAATGTCTGATCAACTATAACGCCTGAAAGCATATTCTTTAGCTTGCATTTGTAAAAAGACTTGCCTTTTCCGGGTTTAACAAAGTTAAACTGCACAATAATATATGGTTCGCCATTAATCTCAATTTTAAGACCTTTTCTCAGGTCACCGCTTTCATACATGTATTAAAATTCCTCCTCTAAGTAATACTCAGCCACAAAGACACCAAGAGACCAAGATTATAATAAAAAATTCATATCTCTTCTTTGAGCCTTCGTGCCTTAGTGGCTAAACTGTTATAACGATATTTATTCAACAAAACAGCTTTTCAGCTCTGCGCACTTCTTCAACAAACCGCTTTACCTTTTCAAGATCTTTTTGAAACCTTATGGGCCTCCCTTTAAAATCTAAAGAATTGGTCCCTGTGCAACTGTCCACGCCGACAGGACAAACACGCATTATACCATCGAACACATTATCCGGCGCCATGCCTCCTGCAAGAATAACGGGTATACTGCTTGATTCGACCAGATCAGCAGCCACATCCCAATCACATGTCCTGCCGGTTATACCAACAAAACCTTCTACGGGCTGGTTTTTCAAGCCGGAACCAGATGATTGCACAAGCAATGTATCGGTTAAAAAATAATCACTTACCGGCTCGAACATCCGTGCAAATTCAATTGATGCAACCTGATTTTTCATTCCGGGCTGAGTTATCGGTATAGAACGCATCAGCTTGATTTCAGGAAACTTTTCTTTAATATTTTGCTGTAAAAAGATCAAATCTTCACAGTTCCCATATATACTGTAAAGGCTTACTATGTCTTCGCAAAAATGAAGTATATCCGGCCTGTAATAATCCAGTGCTCGAAAGATATTATTCTGCTCACTGAAAAGCATGATCAGGCTGCTCTTCGAGCCTGTAGAATCTATAAAGTTTATTGTCTCTTTAATAATCGGAATCCGCCATTCTCTTTCGGAAACAATGACACTACCGATATGATCCACCCCAAGTTCGATGAGTTTTTCAGCTTCAGATGCAGTTTGAACTTCATATATCTGGATGATAATATTGTTTTTCATATTAAATTAAAGTTGACATTTTTCGAGGTGTTTAACATATTCAAAATGTTTGCGCAAATCGTATAAACTTTACCGACCCTGTATAGACTTTCAGATAATTAATTTTACAAGGCCAGAAGGAGGAAGGCGTATTAGTTATACGTCAACGACTGATAACACAGTGAAATTATTTATCTGAAAGTCTATAAAAAACAAGGACATGTCATGATAATTATAATAGATTTCGGCTCACAATATAATCAGTTGATAGCTCGCCGTGTTCGCGAATGTCATATATACTGTCAAATATTATCACCAGATACTGATATTGATTATGTAAGATCTCTTAAACCTGAAGGCATAATACTATCGGGAGGACCGGCAAGCATTTACGAAAAACAGAGTCCTAAAATCGACAAAGCGATTTTTGATCTTGGCATACCTGTGCTTGGAATATGTTATGGAATGCAGTTTATGATACATTCTTTGGGCGGAACTGTAAAAAAGGCAAAAAAACGCGAATACGGCTTTGCTGAACTTAAAATTAAAACTCAAAAAGATCTATTCAAACATGTAGATAAAACAACAAAATGCTGGATGAGTCACGGTGATTCAACAGTTAAGCTGCCCGCGGGATTTAAGATAACGGCTTCTACAGAAAATACAGAAATAGCGGCGACTGTTAATAAAAATAAAAAATATTATGGAGTCCAGTTCCATCCTGAAGTTCAACACACACAAAAGGGTCAGACTATTCTTCGCAATTTTCTTTTTGATATATGCGGCTGTAAGCGCTCATGGACCATGAAATCATTTGCCAGGGATTCGATATTACAAATTAAAGAAACGATAAAGTCAGAAAAAGTTATTCTTGGTTTAAGCGGTGGGGTAGATTCCTGTGTAACTGCCTTGCTTATACACAAGGCAATAGGAAAAAATCTTACCTGTATATTTGTTGACAACGGTCTTCTTAGAAAGAATGAAGCAGATAAACTGAAAAAAAGTCTTAAACAACATCTTAAAATCAACATCAGGTTTATTAATGCAAAAAGCAAGTTTTTAAAAGCATTGGCTGATATAACTGATCCTGAAAAAAAGCGAAAAATAATCGGCAGAATATTTATGGATGTATTTGAAGCTGAAGCCCATAAAATAAAGGATGTTGACTACTTGGCCCAGGGAACGCTTTACCCTGATGTTATTGAGTCCGTATCTGCTTTTGGCGGGCCATCATCTATTATAAAATCTCATCACAATGTAGGCGGTCTGCCAAAAAAAATGAAACTAAAACTTATTGAGCCATTAAAATACCTTTTTAAGGATGAGGTCCGTCTGCTAGGCAAAGAATTAGGACTTCACGAAGAATTTATCTGGAGGCAACCATTTCCCGGCCCTGGTCTTGCTATTAGAATAATTGGAGAAGTAACAGGCCGGCGACTTTTAATATTAAGAGAAATAGATGCTATCTTACTTGAAGAAATAAAAAATAATGGCTACTATAAAAAATTATGGCAGTCATTTGCCGTTCTTCTGCCTGTAAAAAGTGTGGGCATAATGGGCGACAAGCGAACATACGAAAACATTGCAGCTATCCGCGCAGTTACCAGCAAGGATGCAATGACAGCAGACTGGGCAAGATTACCTCATAACCTTCTTGGAAATATCTCAAACAGAATTATAAATGAAGTCAAAGGAGTAAACAGGGTTGTCTATGACATCAGTTCAAAGCCGCCAAGCACAATAGAATGGGAATAAGGGTTCAGGGTTTAAAGGTTTGGAGCGTGAAATTAAGGGGTATATAATGGAAGAAAAGGATACATCAAATTTTAAGATCGGTATTGATGATGAAAGCCAGGATCGCCGGTTCCAGGAGGAAATGGAAAATACACGTATAGAAAAACTAAGTAATAGAATCACTTTTATTTCAGTTTTAATACCATGTCTTGTAGGTATTATAATTTTTTTAGCGTATCTTGATATAAAAAATAGAGTAGCAACGGTTCACGATACCGGAACCACGGATGTTAAGAATCTTTCAAAGGATCTGGAAGAAAAATTATCCGACTTAACCTCAAAATATAAACAACTCGAGGATTCGTTTTCCAAAATCGAAAATCATACTTCTTCCTTACAGACAAAATTAGACGAAGCAACAACCGCAATAAAATACATAAGGTCTGCTAGAAAAACCGATAATAAAGGGTTTAACAATTCAATATCTGAAATAGAAAAAAAATCTGCATCCATCAGCAATAACCTGAAAAATGTTTCATCTGAACTAAAGACCTTTGATACTAAATTTAATAAGAAACTGGCGAACCTGTCTAAAACTGCGGATAAAATATCTATTGACCTAAATAAACTAAAATCTGATATTTCAAAGCTGTCGGCAGCGACAGTAGACAAAAAAACACTTGATTCCGCACTTAAAAATGAACAAAAACTTTATGACCGGAAACTGAATCAATTAGAAAAAAATATTGAAAAGAAAATTATCTCCACACCGGCAACTCAGGTACAACCAAAAACCACAACTGAAAGCACAATCATAAAACCTGGAGAAATTATAGAACAGGATATCAATCAGTGATCAGGGATTAGGGATTGGATAAAATCTTCTCTATTCTTTCAATATCGTCGGGAAGATCTACTTCAGGTGAATCATAAGGAGTTACAACCACCATGATTTTATGACCATGCTCAATTGCCCTGAGCTGTTCTAATTTCTCTATGACTTCCAGCTTTCCATCTGGAAGTTTTCTGAATACCTCTAAAAATTGTCTACTATAAGCATAAATACCTAAATGCTTATAAATATTATAGCCGGTTGATGAATCACGACAAAAAGGTATTGGCGATCTGGAAAAATACAGAGCAAAGCCCTTGTCGTCAAATGTAACTTTAACATGCTTTGGATTTGTTATTTCATCTTTATTAATAATCTTAAAAGCAAGTGTGCTCATCTCAAGATCCGGAATTGTAAAAAAGGGTTTTACCAGATCGTCAATACATCGGGGGTCAAGAAGGGGCTGATCCCCCTGGACATTCACAATAATATCATCCAGGTTAAGACCAATAAGCTCAGCAGCCTCTGCAACTCTGTCAGTGCCGGATCTATTCTCTTTTGAAGTCATGACGGCATTGCCGCCAAGCTCCTTTACAGTATTGAAAATTCGCTGATCATCCGTGGCAACAATTACATCTGTTATGCTTTCTGCTTTACTTGCCATTTCATATACGCGATTTATCATGCGTTTTCCGGCAATAAGGGCAAGAGGCTTGCCTTTAAATCGTGTTGAACCATATCTCGAAGGAATAATTACTACTATCTTCATAAACTTTATTCACTCCATATCAGGATTTTATTGACCGTTAATTATAATTTTGTTTATCTGTAACACGTTAGCACTTTGATACATACCTTCTTCATGCTGTGATTATATTTTATGATTTACTGGATAGCTACAATGAAAGTTGGCTTTGTTTGTTCATTTTAAATAAAATCTTGTTTATCCTGTTATCCTGTCAGATTTTTTTTCAAAGGTGTAAAAACAATGAATCTAAATTCTTTAGATAAAATCCTTACTTCTGTTGCATCAGGAAAGACAACCGTTAACGATGCAATAGAGTCTCTTAAATATCTGTCGTTTGAGGACATTGAATATGCACATATAGACCATCACCGCTCACTACGCAAGGGATTTCCCGAAGTCATATTCGGGCAGGGGAAAACATCAGACCAGATTATCGGCATATTGGAAAAGATGATGATGCAGGAAAATATCGTATTAATTACGCGTATCAATAAGCATAATGCAAAAAAAGTGACCTCACATTTTCCGGATATTGAATATCATGAAGATGCTAATATGGCTGTATGGAAAAAACATGAGATAGCTATGCAAGGTAAAGGAATCATTGTCGTACTTTCAGCAGGCACATCAGACATACCTGTTGCAAAAGAAGCTTGCCTTACAGCAAAATATATGGGAAACGATATTGAATCAATTTTTGATGTTGGAGTTGCAGGCATCCACAGGTTATTTGATCATAAAGAATTAATAGATAAAGCAACTGTACTTGTAGTTGTCGCTGGTATGGAGGGTGCCCTTCCGAGCGTTGTTGCAGGCATGGTCAGTAAACCGGTTATAGCTGTTCCAACAAGCATAGGTTATGGTGTAAATTTTAGTGGCTTGACAGCTCTTTTTGCCATGTTAAATAGTTGCAGTTCAAATATTGCTGTTGTAAATATAGATAATGGATTTGGCGCAGGATATATGGCCTCTGTAATAAACAGGGTATAAATTTATACCTCGAAAGGCCACAATTTATAACTTTCCGAGGTATAGAAGGCAGAAAGGAGGTGAACTATTATGGATAAAAACAGACCAATGTTTGATATGGATCACGCACGGGAAATAACTGATGGAGATATGGAATTTCTAAAGGAGCTAATCGAAATATTCAAGACCGATTGTCCTGAAAAACTGGCAGAGATATCCAGGGCCATAAAGGAGAAAAATTTTAATGCTCTTGATGAGACCGCCCACTCCCTGAAAGGATCTTCGGGCAACATGGGGCTGACCTACGTATACGAACTTTCCTACAAGCTTGAGAAGATGGGCAAGTCGAAAAATATCGAGGGAGCGGATAAAACCTTAAAGGAGCTTGAAGAGGAGCTTGAAAGGTTTAATAATTTTATCTCAATGCCAGGTTGGGAGGAAAAATGAAAGCGCTCATTGTGGAAGATAATCTGAGTACGCGCCAGATCATAAAAAAAACAGCCGAAAGCGAAGGTTACGAAGTGCTGGAAGCAAGAGACGGCTACGAGGGGTGGAGTATATTTCAAAAAGAAAAGGACAATATCTACATTGCTCTTCTTGACTGGATGATGCCGGAAATGGACGGCCTTGAACTCTGCCGGCGGATAAGAAAGGCCTCTGTCACCCATTACGTCTATATCCTGTTTCTGACATCAAAGCGGGGTATAGAAGACATCGTCAAGGGACTTGAAACAGGCGGCGACGATTACATGACAAAACCCTTTGCCAGGAAAGAACTTGTCTCCCGCATCAGGGTGGCCAGTAGAATTTCAGTTCTTGAGCGCAAGCTGAACGACGCAAACAGTAAGCTACATATCCTGGCCATTACGGATCCACTTACCGGACTTTTGAACAGAAGGGAGCTCTTAAAACGCCTTCAGGACGAAATTTACCGCGTTTCCCGTGACAAAAAATTCTATAGCCTGATCATGCTCGACATCGACCATTTTAAAAGGGTCAATGACACCCTGGGACACACCGCAGGCGACATGGTCCTGATCGAAATAGCAGACAGGTTAAAGGCCGCACTGAGGCCATACGATGTCATCGGCAGATACGGCGGAGAGGAATTTCTCATCGGAGTGCCGGGAGCAAAGAACGAATCCAGAAAAAAAATTGCAGAGAGAATCCGCGCCTCAATCTCCAACAAGCCCTTTAAAATAGGCGACAACAAGCTGGATATAACCATAAGCCTTGGCTTAACAAGCGCCGTCCCGGCAGGAAACAAAAAAGACATGTCTCATATTCTCGGTGCCATGATAGAAAAGGCGGACAGCGCCCTTTACAGGGCCAAAAACGCTGGAAGAAACATGGTAATAGCATATGGTGAATAACCGGACAAAGCCTTTGATCATGTGTATTGACGACGCTGAGATGACGCTGAAGATTCTGGGTCAGCTTATCAAAAACGCAGGCTGTGATGTAATAACCGCCGAAAGCGGCAGGGATGCCCTTGAAAAGGTCAAAAAGACAATGCCCGATATCATCCTGCTAGATATTATGATGCCGGATATGGACGGGTATCAGGTCTGTTCGAAACTGCAGAAAAATGATGAAACTTCTTATATTCCTGTAATATTTGTCACAGGGCTTGAAAAAGAACAGGACAAAGCCAGGGCATTTTCCATTGGTGCTACAGACTACCTCGTGAAACCAATCAAAAAAGATGACCTCCTGCAGAAAATCCGCAAACATATAAAAACAGATACAC
>Ga0255403_1030_pt1 | contig 16539 bp, 15 predicted proteins | sample ANMaggSSYBR01G11_FD_182131 | JGI IMG/M metagenome (GOLD analysis project Ga0255403, IMG submission 182131) | Sediment cell enrichment communities from methane seep in Santa Monica Basin, California, United Staets - ANME aggregate JGI... | ecosystem: Environmental > Aquatic > Marine > Cold seeps >...
TTTTGCATTCTGAAGTTGCCATGAATTTTCTATCATTTTCATCACCCCGCAGGATTATATTTTGTACGGTTCTGGCTATCTTGTCTAGAAAATAATCTTTTTGTGGTTAAATGTCAACGATATTATTTTTAGAAGGGCTGTCTATAAGAGGCGAGCCTTGGGGACATCTATTGGAATATTGCTGGACAACTGATCTGGATTATTCTATAGAAATTCTACGCCAAGAAAAGCCCGTATAGACGCCTCTGGCGCGTTACATCATATAATAGTAAGGGGAATTGAACGTCGAAAACCCGCCTGCCTCGCAAGCTTTGCGAGCGGGCAGGTGATTGGTGAGTTCTGAATGGAGAAGGCATGAGAAAGTCCTCTATGAATAATAATATTAAAGTTGTCGCTTTTGACTGTGATGGAGTTATGTTCGATACTGTTAAGGCAAACACAGCCTATTATAATAATATTCTAAATCATTTCGGCAAACCCGATATGACTCCTGAACAGTTTGCTTACTCATACATGCATACAGCAGACGAGGCCATTGCCAAACTATTTGAAGACAAGAAAGGCTTTGAACAAGCACAAGTATTTCGCAAACATATGAGCTATATACCATTTTTAAAATATATGGAAATGGAACCGCACCTGAAGCCTTTGCTTAAAAGGCTAAGACCTGAATATAAGACAGCAGTTGCTACAAACCGGGCAGATACAATGAAAAGAGTGCTTATTGAACACGATCTCGAAGAATACTTTGATCTGGTAGTAAGTGCACTTGATGTGGAAAACCCCAAACCCAGCCCGGATCAGCTAATTAAAATACTGGAGCATTTTAATATAGAACCCGGTCAATTAATTTATATAGGAGACTCAAAGCTGGACGAAATAGCAGCAAAAGCAGCAGGCATACCTCTTATAGCATATAAAAACAGATCTCTTGACGCCAACCTTTATATTAATAGCCTGAAAGAGCTTGAAAATATCCTTTTGGGCCAACCATTATAATACCTTTACACCGTTTTTTCTCGTCGTCTCTTCACCTATTCAAGGGCTCCCGATTTAGTCAACATTGAGTATGATTGAAAATGAATTAAACAACACCCACGCTGTGTCTCCTTCCTTTAGGCCAAGCCGCCGCCTGCTTTCCTCTGTGACCACTGAACATATTTCGGTACCATCCGGAAGCGATACTATGTATTCGGTGGTGATTTTACCACGAATGACATTGGATACCGTTCCTTTAAGCCGATTTTCAGCACTGCTCTCAGGTTCTGTATCGCCTTTGCTCAAAATGACCCAGGGTGCCTTTATTTCTGCTACAATAAAAAAATTTGGCTTTAGTTGCAAACGTCTGAGACTTTCATTGGTGATCACAGTAAATAGTGAGTATCCGCCAATGGTCATCATCTCAACTTCAGTTTGAATATCGCCCTTTCGGATATGCATGATCTTGCATAAAAATGTATTTCTTGCACTTGTTTTTCTTCGGCTCTCTTTATCCACATAATATTGGGTTATCTGACGCATATCTTCGTTAGAAAATTTTAGAAGCGATCTTGTCAAGCTTGGGGTCGAAAGTCCGAGGATCTTCTGGACTACCATTGTTGGTATATTGCTCCGCAAGAGTTCAATAGACCTTGACCGCCTGATTGCATTTGGGTTGCCATACTCTTTGGGAAACCCGCATTCTTGAGCTCGCTCGTAAAACTTCCGCCTTACATGTCCCGGGTCAATTTTAAAAAGAGAGGATAGGAATCCGGAAAATTTCGGATTATTCAGGACTTCGTTAATTTCGTTTGTAAGATCTAACGGGATATGCACATCACGCAATTCTGGTTTGTCCTTGCTTTCTGTTTGTCCGATTCGAACAAGATTATTTTTCACATCAATATCTTTTCGAACATTCAGGCTTAAAATTTCATTAAACCGTGCACCTGTATATCGTATCAACATAAAGATAAGAAAGATTCGCTTTCTTGAGATCCGTACATCGGTACGAATCGTTTTATCGATCCATTGCCGAAAGGATTTTTCAAGCTTATCAAGTTGTGCCGTGTCTAAGCACTTGGCGTTTTCCGGAATGGTTAAGATGCCCGCGGGGTTTAAACGGGTGAGTCTTCTCATAAGCAGGAGGTCTCTTATCAGGTTATCCTTCTTTTCCTCTCTGCTTTTTTTCATCACGTTTGCCCTTAGAATTTCATTATAATAACTCAACTATATTTATTCAATCAATATAATGCAATCATCTATTAAGCCTTGCGTAAAAAAATAGTTGACAAGCATTAGAAAAATTTATTATTTAAGTGACACGATTAAATATATAGTCGTGTCACTTAAAAGGAGGATTCTTATGTATTTTCCAACTGCCGGTATAGAGGTTGCTCCCTGGGTGCCGCCGATAGTGGCTTTTGGCATCTCATTCTTTACATCAATGGGTGGGGTATCGGGCGCATTTCTCATTTTGCCGTTTCAGATGTCCTTTTTGGGCTTTACGAACCCCTCTGTAAGTTCCACTAATCACCTTTTTAACATTGTGGCTATTCCGAGCGGCGTATACCGTTATATTCGGGAAGGTCGAATGGTTTGGCCGCTTGCATGGGTCGTTATCATCGGTACTCTTCCAGGGGTGTTTATCGGTACTTTTGTCCGCGTTACCTATCTCCCAAATCCAAAACATTTTAAACTGTTTGCTGCCATGGTACTTCTCTACATCGGAACCCGCATGATTCGAGATCTTCTACGAAAAACACTTCCAGGTGCGGACAAGGCTTCAAGTGAAAAGCGGTTTCAGGAGCTTGTACGTCAATATCGAAAAAAAGAGGAGCGGGCTAAAAGCCTTAAGGGCAAGGCATTACCAGCAGTACGTATTACCCATTTTAATTTCAAACGGTTAGGGTATGAGTTCTATGGAGAAAACTTTGATATCTCCATCTGGACAATTTTCACTTTGAGCTTTATTGTGGGCATCGTCGGAGGAGTATATGGCATTGGCGGGGGGTCCATTATCGCTCCTTTTTTTGTCTCATTTTGTGGCCTTCCCGTCTATACCGTGGCAGGAGCAGCGTTAATGGGGACATTTGTGACCTCCATTGCCGGGGTAATTTTTTACCAGGCTATCGCCCCATTCTATCCTGATATGTCAGTAGCACCGGACTGGCTGCTTGGAATACTTTTCGGTCTTGGTGGCATGTGTGGTATGTATCTTGGGGCAAGGTGCCAAAAATATGTTCCTGCAAAAGTCATTAAATGGATGCTCGGCGGCATCATTGTCTTTACTGCCTTGAAATATATCCATGGCTTTTTTTCCTAACAACAGGGGGCAGATATGGGGCAGATATGGGACGCAGTTGACAAGCTTGAATAAATCCTGTCGACTTTTTTCTACGCCGCAATGATTTGCCATGTTAAATCGGCTATACCGTTTACCAAAGCAAAAATTTAACGGGGTGGAGATGCAGAGCAAAGCAAGGCAGAAAATGGACTTTTTACGAAGCAGTTAAAATTTGATTTTTCTGATCTGGTTTTGAAATGCCCTTGCAACTTTTGGCATATGCTTCCAGTTTTTCATAAATCGCCTGCAATCACGTTTTAGTGATCTTCTTAAACTCCATCCGCAACTATGTTTACGCATGCCTTCTATACCAATAATATACAGCTTTTTACCGGCTACTATAAAGTTTGCAGCTTTAAAATCGCCATGACTCATATTTGCGTCCGCGAGCAATTTAAGCATTTCTCCAAAGCTTATACTCAAAGCTTCTATGTTAATTTCTCTTGATTTATCAGAAGTAATCAGGCGGTAGAGGTCTGTTCCATCAATATATTCTGATATGTAATATGAGGTTGATCGAAAAGGCCCCCATCGTCTTTCAAGGAAGGCTATGGGTTTTGGAGTTGGAATCCCCAGAAGTTCCAGCCTGTGAGCATTGCGCCATGATGACCATGCACGGGTATTACGAGGACATCTCTTTAAGGCATGCCAGAAACTTTTAATATTGTATCTTTTAATTACCAGAAGCTTGCTATTTACTTCAGCCAGAGCAACTGTTGCGCTGTTTCCGTCTTTCAGCAGTCTGCTTGAATCAATTACTGAGTCCGGATCCGCAATTAATTTTTTCATTTCTCCGTGATAAAAGTTGCGGTCACAGACCATATAGCTGTTCCATGATTTATGGCACACAAAAGCAGTGCATTCGCGAAAGATTTTATGCAGATATTTTTTACTTCCCTTTTTTCTTTGAACTTTTACTTCTTTTAATAACTGGTTAAACAGACCGCTATCTGATGGCCATGATCTTTTTGCTGTGTATGCCTGAAAAGCTGTAGAAAACAAATGGTCGAAGTTACGATTGAATTGAGCCAGGAATAACCCTAAATTATTCAGGCTCATTGCTTTTGGCAGGGGTGTTCCTGCCTGGCCTGTATCAACGGTATCACCGTCAATTGTATAAATGTCATTGTCGGAGAGAAGAAAATTTCCAAAATGAAGATCAGTCTGTCTGAGTCCCGCTTCATGTTGTTCAGCTATTACAACTGCTATGCGTTTAAGTAATTCACTGCGCTTTTCATCAGTTTCAGCCATGTCAAAAACTTCGTGGGGATTAAAGGCAGGCATAATTCTTTGAAAGACCAGAACAGGAATATCATCTTGCTGTAGATTGCTCTGAAGCAAAAAATCCGGCGTTTTTATACCGGCATTTTTTAATGCATTTATTCCCTTTATTTCACGTTCAAAGTGATGTCCGGCGCTTTTGGAGTTTAAAAATATTTTTACTGCAACCGGTTTTTTATTCCATTTGCCTAAGCACACCAGCCTCTTCCCTGGAATTATTCGTGCGATACTTTCACAAATAAGTTCAACAGAAGAACTATCTGATTTCAGAAGAAGCCTGAAGGGAACTTCTAAATTTCTTCCTGAGTTGCGAAGATGTTGGCTGTCAGCAGTTGATTTCATCTTTAATTATCAAGAGAATCATCCATAAGTATCTGTTCGGCATTTAAATTTTTTAGAGCTTTATTGATGCGGTTCAGGCCTTTTCTGATAGTACTTTTTCTGGCGCCTAATTCCGGATGAAGCACCATGGTGGCGTGATTCAGATGGATGACGTATTTACTGAGAAATGCTGATTCAAGAAAAATCATTTTATAGCCATTATCTTCCAGCTTTTTATGCATTATCTTGCCGGCAGTGTCTTTGCCATCTGCAAACGAAATATTGTGTTTTCTTATTAGATCCATCCGGTAAAGGGCCAAATGGCTTCGCAGGTATAAGTAGCTTTTTCCTTTTCCTTCCAGGGCATGATCTGTTTTGCCGATCAGGCGGTAGTAAAAGCTTTCCCATTGGTACTCAATGGCCTTGGCCAGTCTTTTAATAAAAGGCTTATTCTCAAGTTTCCATGAACCGACTCCGGCAATAATTGATTCTTTTTCCATTTCTGCCAATAAAACATCAAGCCAGTCCGGGTGTTTAACAAAAGTGTCTGTATGCATGGAAAGAACATAAGGCGTGGCAACCTTTTCCAGTGCAAGGTCCAGAGCCCTTGCGTGAGATAAAGATGGAGTGTCGTCCTGTTTTTTCTTTCTTTCAATAAGCGTTATGTATTTAAGACTTTTCAGATATTTTAGAGATTCGTCTTGAGAATCATTATCAATGACGATTATGCTGATTTTTTTCGGATCAGTATACTTGCGCAAAAGGCGCAGGCATAGCTTGGTGACTTTAAGGGTTTTATAGTTCGGTATTAAGGCTGTTACTATTGGATTAGACATATTGGCATCTAAGGAAAATTGTAAGCCGTGAACGGCTACTTATTTTTTATGAACTCGAAAACAGCAATCATGTCCCCTTCTTTATTCGCAAATATTTTGCCGGGTTTGAGTTTTAGCGTTAATAATGTGTTTTCTATTTTTTCATAATGCTTTTGTTTTGTTTTTAAAGCAACAAAATCACCAGATGACCACTCAGGTGTTATGAGGTTAACAGAAATATCCCATTCCATAAATTTTTTTCCAGAGTAATAGGAAAGACTAAAGTTATTTGTATAGAGTTTTGACTGCTGCGGCATATTGTGTTTAAGCCATGTGCCGGCAGTAGTAATATATGCCTTGGATTGATTGGGAGGTACAAAGGCATAGATAAACATAATTAGGAAGACAATAGATAGCACTGGAAACACAAAATTATTTTTAATAACTGTTTTTTTATCCAGCCATTTCTGCATAATATAATGCAGGCTGAATGGCGTCCAGAGCAGCAAAAGCAGGCTTGCCGGCATTAAATAACGGGATAATACAAAAAATCGTTGTCCCAAAAATATGGCTGGTATAACCAGATTTAATATCGAAAAATATATTATCACTTTTTTTATGTCTTTCTCCGCAGGCATAAGTCTTTTCCAGAAAGCGTGGCCGAAAAGCAATGCATGTACAGGCCAGAGGGTCTCTACCAATTTGTATAAGTATATCCCGCATAGACCTGATATGACCATGGTTAAATCCCACTTCTTTGAATAGTCATTAAGAATCGTTTGGCTTATAATTACCGCTTTTTCATTGATATTGGCACTTAACAATATTAGGCCGTTTTGCAGTTGATGCCAGAATTCGCTTAACCTCCCCAGTTGGGTGATATCTCGATTCGGCATGTTAAGCCACCATGCAATTATTATGGATATAACAATGATATTGAAACTATATGCTTTAAGAGTATTTCCTAATTTATTCCAGAGCGTTGTTTCAGATCGAAATAGAAGAACCAGAGGGCCGAAGCAGCATATTACCAAGCCTTCAGGCCTAAACAATATTGCAATGCTTATAAATATTCCCCAGCTTAGGGCATATCGCCATTTTAAATATTTATAAAAACGAATAAAATTTAAGAGAGCTAATAAAGAGAATGCCCAATAACCAAACCCCCGAACAATATAGTGCTGATAGTGATGTAATTGCGGATGGCTAAGAATAATAAGTGCACCTAGAAATTGCACGAAACGTGAACCGCCTGATTCCTCGATAAGAGCGATAAAGCTGGTTACAATTATAACAAGAAGTACTGCATTCAATACATAGGTTGAGTTCTCGAAAGATAAATGTGTTAGTTTGGACAACCAAGCGATAAATATTGAATAAAACGGCCAGTTAAAATGTTTTATCGCCTCTTGCCACCCGCTGTTTGCAAAAGCCTCGGCTGTTTGCAAATATAGAATCCCGTCATTATTTATGGGATTCTGGGTGTTAACAGCGATGAACAGAGTTATCAGGCTTATTATCGCCGCAATCAGCCGAATATAATTAAACTGATCAATCAGGTAAATGCAGCGTCTTATATGGTCTTTCATTTATTATCTTTTCAAACATGACGGCTTTGTAGACTACCAACTTAAGCCGGGACACTTTGTAAATTCAAGAGGTTATCTGAGGATGATTTTCTACCTCCTGAATAGATGATACTTCAAAAAAACAAACCGTTGTTTCCGACGTGGATAAGACCAATGCCAATCTTGCGTCCCGACCCTTCACGACCAATTAATTCCTCACAATCATACTTGTCACGTAATTCTTTCCAAAACCTGTCAACCTGAATCTCAGCCCTTATCATGCATACAAGGGAACATCGTTACCGGTACATCTGGTGGCAATCGTGCAGATAACGGACAAATTTTTTTGCATTTGATTCAAGGTCGTAGCGCTCTAAAACTGTTTTTCGGCCTTCTACGCCCAACTGTTCTCTCAATTCGGGATTTTCGATCAGCCGGGTCAACGCCTCGATCCAGTCCAGATGAGTTTTGGCAAAAAGGCCGTTTTTACCTGGTGCGATGATGTCTCGATTCATCCCCACCGGGCTGCAGACCACAGGTACTTGCACTGCCATACACTGAATCAGTTTAAAACCGCATTTGCCCCGTGTCCAGACATCATCGGCCAGCGGCATCACGCCAATGTCAAAACTGTGCAGATCGTCGATCTCGGTATCATTGTTCCATCTTTTTTTGATCACCCGGATATGCCTGCAGTCAAAAAAATCATCGGCCACGATTTTCAAGCTGACATAGGCATAGCGCTGGCCGATCTCCTCGAAAACATATTTAAGCGCTTCAAGAGAATGGAGGGTCACCCGGCTACCGATCCAGCCGATAATAATTTCATCTTTTTTCTTTAATGCTTTCGGCCGGTATCTTCGGATATCCACGGTCGTGGGCAGGATCTCGACATTGCGATTGTATGGCAAAACGTTTTCTCTTAAATAGAAATTTCCCGCAATCACCAGATCGCACCGTTTGACCGCCGATTTAAATCGCAGCTCACGCCTTGGTCTGCCGTCGTTCCGTGAACCCGGATCCTTGAACATAACCGCGTCATCCAGATCATAGACGAGACGATCCGCACACCTTCTGACAATCCAAGATTCCCAAGGCTGGAAAAGCTTTTTCTGGATTAAGACAAGGTCAAATGCTGCCAGCCTTTTCCAGAGAGCGATCTTTGCCCTGATAGTTCGAGGACTGACCACGACCTGCACAACCATACCTTCTTTTTCCATATAAGAAATATATTGCAATACTCGGTATCGCGTGCTTGCCTTATCAATTCTGGGGACAACAAAGAGAATTTTCATTTTTTTTAACGAACTATAAATCTTTACCGACATGGAAAATTTTTGTTATTTTTACGGTAATAAAATTGATGGTTTCGTAAAAATCGAGGCAAAGCTTTTAAAGACGTTTTTTAAAAAAGCCTTACTTTTTATCTGACCTCATTGTAACTTCTATCCCATAGCAAGGGATTATGTAGCACAAATTTTCCTCATAAAATTCCATTAACCATCGATGTGAATTAACAAATTTCTGAAACGTGCGTTTTAACAATTTCCGGCCTTTCCACGGAGAAGTAAAAACAAGTTTAATGTCTTCTGTTATAAATCCATAGTCATGATAAAATGATGGCACTTTTCTCTTGAATCTATTTTGGTTGCTCGAAAAATACTCAAACGAATAAAGGCCAAAAAACCTCTTGTGGGTATAATCAGAATAATAATATGGATTTGAAAAATGCGGTACAAATAAAACGTTTTTCCCAGTTGGTTTCAAGACTCGCCAGATATCCTGCATCAAGGTTGACAGATTGTTTACATGCTCTAAAAAACTCTTTGAATAAATCGCATCAACAGAATTGTCTGGAAAAAACGGAAGCCCTTCCTCCAAGTCTGCGACAATATCAATATGCGGCAGATTCAATTTGTCGATACAGATTCTTTCTGTGTTTTTTTTAGCACCACTCCCCAACTCAAGAATGATATGAGATGAATCCTTCAGTCTTTTGTGCAAGTCAAATCGAAAAACCGGTTCCATACGGATTTCCCCTTATTTTGGTAGAAAATGATAGTAGTAGAATTGTATCTACAGTTTTTAATGATATTCCGCATTCAAGAGCAGGACAATATTTGGCTATTTTTTCGTTCCCATGCTCCAGCGTGGGAACCAGGCAAGAACCGACATCAAAAAAGTGTGAACTGGCAAAATGAAAGATGCCTGTGCTGTTCTTGCTTTATGTTGTCATATTACATTAAGCAACAATAGGTTGTGATTGATAATTAAAGAATACACAACTTTTTTAAGCGAATAATAAGTGATGTATTTGATTTTGTTTCAAATTTATCTCAAATCTATACGCCTACCTGGGGAAGTTATTTCGCCTCCGTTCCTTACCTGAATAGTTAATTTTTTATTTTATGCCGTTTACGTATTTTATTAATGAGTGGTTCAATCTTTTTTTGCACACGTTCTTTGTTTAACATTCTTATGTTGCAATATTCTGTCATAAATTCGGCATCCTTCATTTTGTAGTTTACACTTTTTCAACATTGACGGATGCCAGCCATTAGCTGTTAGCTATTAGGCAAAACTTTTATATAAAAACGGACTGTTAAGCTAAAAAGCTAACGGCTAACAGCTATGCGCACAAATCATATTTTTTGAGGTATCTTACCCTTAAAAGTACAAACTACTTTTAGGCTGTTATGAAGGATGCCATAAATTCATTTAAAAACCGTTTTGGCAACCCATATTTGATCATATCAAAAATAAACCGGCTGAGATTTTTACGCACTTTATGTCCCAGGGTGAATTTGACCTGAGAAGCTCCGTCCAGATCTATCATCCAGAATTTCCCTAAACTTGCGTTTGCCAGGATATTTGCCCATTTTGTATCTCCGTGACAATAGTTGTTATTATGCAGTATAGCAAGATACTGTGCAAAACGAGAAATAATTTTTTCTTTTTCCAGCCAATCAGGTAAATCACCAATTTCTCTTGAGAGCCCGACAAAATCCTTCGCGTTTAAAAGATTTTCACTGTAATAATAGCTGGCTCTCTTTCCTTCAAACACAAATCCCAGCGGACGTGCTACAGGAATTCCCAAGGCAATGAAAATGTGAAACATTTCTCACTGCCGGGAAGCCCGTTTCAACTTGAACCAGACACTTGGGTGATATAATGAGTTTTGGGCGGCAAATCGAATAAATAACACCATCTATACTCAAAATCAGGCTCTTACCGTCTAATATTTGTAGCAGAAAAGTCTTTATCTTATCCTTATCGCTTTTTTGGACCGCGAGCTTTTCTTTTTTCTCTTTGACGCCGGCGTCTGGCCAAATCTTCAGGATAAAGTTCCGGGTGGTGTCTTTTCCATCGTTTGTGAAACCATAACCATTGTTCTGGATAAAGTCTTATTATTTTTTCAACAGAGTCTGTCATGATCTGTGTATTTGTCTGTAAGTCAGCACGAACGTCATCAGTTTTATGTAATTTTAATGGGGGTTCAACAACAACTGTTAGCACTGCGTCAGATTCCCTTATACAATAAACCGGAAGAACCGGGCAATTGTATCTTGCGGCCAGCAAAGAGGCTGCATATGTGGCATTGGTCTTGTGGCCGAAAAAAGTAACATCAACTCCTTCTCTACGAGAAGTCCCCTGGTCGATTAATAAGCCTATCATTTTACCTTTGCGTAATGTCCGAACCAGTTTGATCATAGCTCCTTTTTTGCTGATAATGGTATTCCCCGTACTTGTTCTGAGCTTATGAATTATCAGTTCAATAATATCAGGCTGATTTTGCACTACTACTAACAGTGACTTTTGTATATAAATTGACACAAAAAGATGGGACATCTCCCAGTTCCCTATGTGGGCTGAGATCATAATAATGCCTTTATGGCTTTTTATTGTATTTAACAGATTTTCTTTTCCTCTTATTCTAACTTTTTGCAGAATATCTTCTTTTGAAAAACAAGTCATCTGACAGATTTCCAAAACAGTAATTCCCATGTTTTGAAATGTTTTTCTAGAAATCTTATTTATCTTATCCAATGGCCACTCAGGGTAGGCAAATCGCAAATTGCGCCTTACAATACGCCTGTGCCGCGCATCAAGCAGGTATGCAATACTTCCTAATATGTTTCCCGTTTTGATAATATAATTCTTGGGTATAGATACAATGAATTTTTTTATTGAGCCTGAAAGGCCTTTGGATTTAGACATTTTCGACCAGTTCTGTATTTTATTTTTTTGACCAGAAATTTACAAACTCGAAACATCGTGGCTTTTAAAAATATATTCGCTTCAGGTATGATACATTCAAACCATGAAAAACTCACGCATAAGATATCGTAAATAAAGAACCTGCCCCGAATGAAAACAATATTAAGAGTTTAACAAGACATTAATAAACAATGAACAAAAGATCCTGTAAGGTTCTTTCTTAACGCTCTCTAATGCGCTCAAACAGTTTCCTGTTTTGAATGTATCATACCTGAAGCTCACGTGCAGCAGTTTAATGTTACATGAAAATGAGTTTGTAAATTTCTGTTGACATATATTTTAACAAAAAATTGCCTTTATTAAGAAAGTATAGAATTTGCCGCATCCAGTACTTGTTCTACGCTTATCTGCTTCATGCAGTCGATTGTACTGCACTGTCGCTTAAAGCAGGGACTGCATTCCACGCCTGATCTCAGAATTTTATGTTTTGATCCGAAGGGTCCGGTTCTCCATGGAGCTGTCGGCCCGAAAAGAGCTATTACAGGTGTACCAACTGCTGCCGCCATATGCATTGGGCCGGTATCTGTTGATATAACAAACCTTGTTTTTTCATAAAGTGCTGCAAGTGTTTTCAGCGTTGTTTTACCTGCAAGATTTACTGCTTTTTTACTCATAAAAGACATTATATCTTCCATTGTGTTTTTATCTGATTGACTTCCGGTAAAAATGACGCTTGTATTATATTTTTCAATCAATCTGTCGGCAAGCAAAGCGAACTTTCGATTATCCCATAGCTTTGTTTCCCATTTTGCAACCGGGTTTATCGCTACAAGCAGTTCAGAACTTTTAATTCCGTGGCGTAACAAAATAGAATCTATAAATCTGCGGGTATGATCGGAAACAGGAATTTTATATTCAATCTCTTTTGACTTGATTCCCAAGGCATTAATAAGCATCAGATTCCTTAAAAGAGCGTGGTTTTCCATACTTACAGGAGAAATACGCTCGTTTAAAAAAATGTAGCTATGCTCCATGTGCTCCATGCCTTTATCAAAACCTGTTTTCCACTTTCCTTTGGCTAATGCTATAAGAATACCGCTTTTCAGCAATCCTTGAAAATCAATTATCAGATCGTATTCCGTATCTCTCAGCTTTTTTATAAATTGATACGCTTCTTTAATATTGTTCAGGCAGGATGGCCCGAAAACTTTTTTTATCCATTGCTTTCTTTTTGAAATAATAACACGATTCAGGGCTTCATGCCCTACAACAAGACTGGAAGCAGCTTCCTCAATCAGCCACGTTATATGTGCATCAGGATAGTGTTTTCTGATTGCGTTAAGCGAGGGCAGCGTATGTATAACATCTCCAATAGCGCTCAATTTAACGATAAGTATTTTCATATGTTAATTACATTAAAAGTTTTATGGCAGCATCATATATCATTTCAACAGTAATGTTTTTCATGCACCTGTGGTCTATAGGACAGTCTGGTTTCAGGCAAGGGCTGCAAGGCACCGGGACCCTTATAATCCGGCTTTTTGGACTACTGGGACTGGTTGTTACATGGTCGGTAGAACCAAATATCGCAATCTGCGGAGTATCAAGGGCTGCCGCAACATGCATCAAACCTGAATCATTTGTAATAAAAAGTTGACACCTCTCAATTAATGCTACAGCTTCACGAAGGCTGGTTTTGCCGCAAAAGTTGACGCAACGGTTTCCCATTAATTCAGAGATATAGTCTCCCAGTGCCTTTTCGCCAGGTCCTCCGAATATAGCAATTTCGGCCCCGCTGTATTTTTGCAGCTTAATACTCAGTGCAGCATACCGTTCAGGAAACCACCGCTTTGCAGATCCAAAAACAGCACCGGGGTTTATTCCGATAAGTCTGTTTTTCCCTGTAATACCGTGTTTCGCTAATATTTTTTCAGCATGTTTACGCTCTTCGTCTGTTACGACAAGGGTCAGGTGTCTGCCATCTGATTTTAGTGAAGCGCCTTCAAGAATTCCAAGATAGTAATCGATTTGATGTACCCTTTTTAAGGCCGGCTTTAGACAAATACAATGTGTAAGTAATAGACTTCTTGCATCGGTGTTATAGCCGAGTCTGTTTGGAATTCCTGCCAAAAAAGCTATTAGTGCAGCTTCAAAAGCATTTTGAAGAAGAATGGCAAGATCAAACTTTTCTTTTCGCAGTTCCTTGCTCAACCTAAGTATGACGGACAGGCCTTTATGTTTTTCCGCAGCATCGTAAATCAAGATATTATCAATATAAGGATTGTTGTAAAAAATTGGGGCAACCCAAGGTTTTGCGAGAAGGCTTATCTTAGCTTCAGGAAAATTTTTGCGCACAGCTCTGACTGCCGGTGTTGTTATTACAGCATCTCCAACCCAGTTGGTGCAGCGAATTAGTATGCGCTTTATTTGTTTAGAACGAAGAGATTTCATTAGACTGTATTAATTTCCAAGTCCCTTAAGTCTGTTTTTTATAAAGAGATTGAACTCATTATTATAATTTTCAAATGATATTTTTATGCCCACAACCACAAGGTCAATCGGCCATGTGATTCTGTTTGCAATTCTGGCATAGTCCTTTTCCGTTGTAATAATAAAGTCTGCATTAGATTCCTTTGCTGATTGTAATATCTTGTTAAGATCTCTGTCCGTGTACCTGTGATGGTCTGTAAATTCTGAACAACCCGTTACCTTACAGTTAAACCCTTTTACTGTATTGTAAAAATCTATATTTCTTGCGATTCCTGAAAAAACAAATGCTGGGCGACCACGCAAGAATTCAAAACCCTGTGTGCACGAATCTCCATAAATTCCTTGAGATGAAACAGCTCCGCCTTTGACGACTTCATATATATATGGAACATGTATGGCCTTAAAAATTGGCTTGCCCCTTGCACAACTTTTTAATTTGACAGAATTATACGTACTTTCCGGCTCTTTAGCAACATCCGACCTTGTTAGAATAAATGCATCACAACGCATCAGGGCTGAAAGCGGTTCCCTGAGTGTGCCTCTTGGTAAAAGCTGATGATTGCCGAAAGGGCAACTATTGTCAAGTAGCACCAGGTCAATGTCACGCTTGAGCTGGAGGTGCTGGGAAGCATCGTCAAGCACAATAACGTCCGGCTTAAAACTGTTTAAAGCCGTCATGCCCGCATTAAACCGGTTTTTACCTACAACAACAGGTATGTTTTTCAGCCGGTTGGCCATCATAAACGGTTCGTCACCTGCTTTGTCAGCTTCCATGAATATTGTTTTTCCGTCACTTACAATTCCTCCGGTTTTTTCCGCAAGCCCTTTATATCCCCTGCTGATTACTGCTACTTTGTAACCTAAGCGTTTTACCAGCTCGGCAACATGAATAGTCATTGGAGTCTTGCCTGTGCCTCCGACTGTGATATTCCCGATTGATATTACTACACAGGGAAGTTTTTTTGACCTTAACACACCTCTATTATAAAAAGCTTCTCTGGTTTTAACGGTGCCGCCGAAAATAAGGGAAAGCATGAATAATAAAGACTCGAAAGAAATAAGACCGGCTTTCCTTTTGCTAGTCATAATACTTTCGATTTTTTTTAAAATATTGCTCATAAGTTATATATGTAACCGTTCACGGTTGACGGTTCACAGTTCACAGTTCACAGTTCACAGTTTTTTCAATGAACTATGCACGATTTAAGCATTTTGGATATTGATTTCAACTCTTGAATTAATTCTTTCGCATCTAAATCAGAAAATATATTAACCTCTCGATCTTCAAAAGAGGACCCCATAATTCTCCTCTAATTTCTGTTTTTTTCAACCGTGAACCGATAACTGTCAACCGTAAACGGTTACTTATATATTTCTCAATCCTTCAATTGGCTTTCTATAACTTTTAGAGTTTTTTCAACAGCCCCCTTATTGGCGTTAAAAACTCTAAATGCTTTTTCTCCCATATTCCGGGCTTTATCGCTATCACTGAGAATATCAGCTATTGTTTCATAAAGGCTGTTTGTATTTTCTACCTGGACAGCTCCGCCTGAATCAACAAGCATTTGAGATATATTTGCAAAAGCGCTCATATATTGTCCCAATATTACAGGTTTGGAAAAGGCAGAAGGTTCAAGCGGATTGTGGCCGCCCAGATCTACAAGGCTTCCGCCTACAAAAGCCACATCTGCTATTGCATAAAGCCTCTTTAGAATCCCTATAGCATCAACAACAATCACATCAATTTTTTTGTTTTTATCTATATTTTCGATGTCTTTCATAAGAATTGAAAAAAATCCGGCGGATTTACATAATTTGAGTACAGACCTTGCACGTTTTGGATTCCTCGGGATAACAACAAGAACAGTATCAGCAAAGTCTTTTCTGATCCTTGAAAAAGCATCAATAAGTATTGATTCTTCGCCTTTGTGAGTACTTCCTGCTATTAAAATTTTTTTAACCGGCTGATAAATATGCATAGATTGTTTTAATATTTTTCTTTCCTTTTGATCTCCTGTTTTCTGTAAAATATATTAGCGGGAAAATACATCCAGCCATAGTTATTATGTTTGAAGGGATACCAAGAAGCATGAAGCGCCTTGCATCTTCAATGGACTGAGCGCATATTTTTGCAAAAGACAGAAATAGCTTATTAGAAATAAATGGAAAGCGCTTATATCCCTTAAAAGATCTATTAGAAAGTCTGGCATTGATCAGGACAACGGGTATCTGGCGTTTTTTCATTTCAAACAGAAAATTTGGCCAGATATCCGACTCAACAATAATAACTATGGCTGGATGTATTTTCCCGCTAATATATTTTACAGAAAACAGGAGATCAAAAGGAAAGAAAAATATTGAATCAACATTTTTTTTAAAAAGCTTATTTGCTATCTCAAAGCCTGTTTTGGTTGAAGCTGAGAAAACGATTCTTTTATTTTTGAAACGTTTTTTCAACTTCATGACAAGAGGAACGGAAGAGACAACTTCTCCAACCGATAGCGCATGTATCCATATCGGC
>Ga0255403_1031_pt1 | contig 16469 bp, 17 predicted proteins | sample ANMaggSSYBR01G11_FD_182131 | JGI IMG/M metagenome (GOLD analysis project Ga0255403, IMG submission 182131) | Sediment cell enrichment communities from methane seep in Santa Monica Basin, California, United Staets - ANME aggregate JGI... | ecosystem: Environmental > Aquatic > Marine > Cold seeps >...
TGATGATGCTTTTTTTCTGCATTAACTGAATTCTTGAGACTTTTTATTATTTTCTGATGACTGAAGATATTTAAAATTAAGTTCTGCAGACATAATAAAATTTTAATTGTATATCAAATAACAAACTTTGTATAATATTGAGAATATATTGTAGTGTATGCCAAAAGGTAATCAGTCAATCAATAAATCACTTGCAAAGGACGTAGAAAATGGTCATATTGTCCAGGAATTGCCAGAAGTTGAATTTGAAGGTCGGATGTGCTCGTTATTCACACCCATCTCTCCAACTTATTGTATCATCTGTAGAAGTCCCCTAAAACGAAACGAATACTATGATCGATTCGCAATTTCAAGCTATGGGATCATACGATGCCCAGTCTCCTATTGGATATGTTCAAATCCAGACTGTAAAAAACACCACCATGACACGTTAATAGGTGTTAACGGATCAGCAAATTACAACGATGAATACATTGAAAAAATGAAATGTGTAAGATACGACGGTAGGTGCACGTTATGGAATTCACGCATTACAGGTAAAATATTCACCGAGGGCTTAACTGATACTTCAGGAAGAGCACCATGTCCAACAACTTTATGGAAATACGAACAAAAACAAGGCAAAATCTCAGCCCAGGAACTGACAAGTCAGGATATTAATTTCAATGGAGTATTGCACATCGATGGACATTGGGTCAAAACCGGATGGAGAAACTATATCGAAGCTCAACTGGGGAAGGAATTAACCAACCGGGAGTGGAAAAGGCTCCGATATAAAGTTATTTATGTTGTAGCTACAGAAGATAAAGTCGTCCTGGATTTCCAGATAACTAACATTATGCCAAGTTATCTTGAATTGGTCCCGCTTCTAAACAGAATTAAATCTCGCATACCTGAAGGAGATATTTCAAAAATTGTTTCCGATGAAGATAGTGCAATAATTGGTGCAGTGGCACACGTTTTACCTAATGTCTCACATTCATTTTGTGTATTTCATCAATTGCAAAATGTTACTCAGAAATATCTTGATGAGTTTGGAAGCGTTGAAAATATTCCTTTACACGAAATCGAGTTGTATAAACTTGCAAATGATTTAATTCTTGCTGAATCTGTTATCGAGTCAACGCTATGTTATAAGAAAATTATGAAACGGGCTTCAGAGATGGATTTGTCAAAAGCATCTGAAAAAGTAGTTTCATATGCTGAAAAAATATATTTTAATAACAGGAAATTGCTGGAGAAAGGATTCACTCCAGAAACTAACAATGTGATGGAGCAATTGTTCTCTTTGATAAAAGATGTTATGAATCAAGCCAGATATTTCAAAATCGTAGACGGACTAGCTAATTTTGCTTATAATTTATTCTTATCAGTGAATAAGCGGTCTTTTAATACAGGTGCCTGGAGAGGTTTATCGCCTCTAAGTCGAGCTAAAATCAAGTACGGCTGAGATTTAATTATCATATTGGTTAATTGTCTTAGTGGTAACTATCTCATTATGCATCAATATTTTATACTGTTTGAGGACGTCGGATATTTTTGTTTATCGAGATTGTCGGAAAAGTCTAATTTTCGAATATTTTAGCTTTACTGTCTAAACTTGACCGGGTGCAGCATAGTGATTTAGTTTTAACGATATTTCAGGAAGTTTCAATTTAGACGTTTTTCAGGTACTTTTCCGACAATCTCTTATCATTTAATGAAGACAGTTGATATATTTCGATTAGGTATGTTTGGTTTGGACGCATATTTGGTTCAACCAGAAGAAAATAAAAAGTCTCGAAACCCAGGCCGGCAAACCAGTGGTGACAAGTGAGAACTTCAAGCAACTGGCCGGGAAGGGACAAAAAAAGTTAAATGGTGACACATAGTAGATACTTGGCTTGCCATACTCAGCACAGTTGATTGATGAATACCTGAAAATTATAAGGGAGATAAATGCATAATTAGATAAATAGGAGTACTGGCCAAATGGCACAACTTAAAGTCCGGGGCAGCTATTCCCGGTCTCTTATTTTGTTTTCATCCAAGCTGTCTGAAATTATACCGCCGCTCGTCTTTGATTTTCCTTGTGATGTAGCGAGTAGAAGCATGCAATACCATAAAATGTTTACGAAATGGTAAGTAAACAAACCTTCGCTTGCATGCGTTTACAACCATAACGGGAATTGCTGAGTCCGGGGTATAGGTGACTACCAATATCGCAAGTATTTATGTCAGAGGTCGAGTTGGTTGGTTGGTTGGTTGGTTGGTTGGTTGGTTGGTTGGTTGGTTGGTTGGTTGGTTGGTTGGTTGAGACTCCTTTATGGGGAGGGTCGAAAGACTTAATGTAAAAGAAGATCAGAGAAATACGTGATATTAGGCGATGTTAGTTTAAAAAATAGAATAGGTGGAAAACAATGGTAGTACGATTCATTCTTACTGACTATGTAAATCGGCTAATGGCACATGCTATCTATGACAAATTAGATGATGGAACATATGCTGGGCGAATTCCACAATGTAGAGGAGTGGTTGCATTTGGAATAACCTTGCGTGAATGCGAAGATGAGATCCATTCCACTCTCGAAGAGTGGATTTTATTAGGTCTTAAGCTAGGCCATCCATTGCCAGTAATTGCAGAGATTGATTTGAATAAAGAGCCTGCATATGAGCCAGTGGAAGCCCTGTAAACGACGAGATTTTATCAAAAAGCTCCGTAAAATAGGTTTTGAAGGTCCATATTCTGGCACCCGTCACCAATTTTGAGTATTTGGAATACATCGTCTGACAATCCCTTTCAATGCCCAATATTCCGTGCCACAACTCCGGATGATGCTTAGGGAGGTTGAAGAAATCCTGAATCGTAAGATTAATGTGAATGAGTGGGATTAGCTGGAATGACAAACATTGCCCGGCCTCCATCCAATGGATGCCTCGGACTTCCAGTCCAAGATGGTGAGGATGGAGCTTAAAATTTCAAGTAAAGCCGATTTTTTATCGTGATAATCTGTTTAATTCTATGTAACTCGGTGTAATTTTGTGTTTTTCACTTCAACTAATCATTCCTCCAAACCCTTATCCCTCCTACATCCCAATATACCCTCTATGCTTTCAATTGGAATCATTACCCGCGGAAAGTACGGCAGGCGGCTGCTGGACACTATCACCCACCGCACAGAATTCACAGTCTCATCCGCAGACATACCCCCCACCCTACCCGACTTCATCGACGAACCCGCACCCTTCGTGGACAACCTTGACCTTGACCCCGGCGTCCTGTCCTCTGACCTTCTCATTACCTACAGCCTTAATCCCGACATCACACCTGAGATCGTCAAACGTGCAGCCAGTGCGGGAGCAAAGGCCATCATCATACCAGGAGGCTGGGCCATGGCAGGTGACCCAGAGCAAATGAAGGAGATATCTGCACAGTACGGCACCAGGATACTGGTAGAGGACATCTGCTGCGATATAGGTGGTGATACTGACTCTACCGACTATACCGACCCCACCATCAACGAATTTGCATCCGTGCTGGGCCGCCCCAAGTTGGAAGTGCAGCTCGGAGACGGGAAAATTAGCGATGTAAAGGTGCTCTGCGGTGCTCCATGCGGTTCAACATGGTGGATGGCAAAACACCTAAAAGGCGTCCCGGTCTCAGAAGCACCCGCCTGGGCCGGCCTGCTGGTGCAGCAGTACCCCTGCCGGGCTGTCCGGGGAATGACCGGGGGGATACACCACTCAGCAGAACTGCACAAACGTGCAATGCAAGCAGCAATTAAGAAATACTATGGCGATAATGATTAGTGTATGGGAGAAAATGATTCAATATATGAAGAATCTTTAAAAGTACACGAACTGCATCGCGGTGTGCTTGAAGTAGCAAGTAAAGTGTCGCTGGATGATATGCATGACCTGAGCATTGACTATACTCCAGGCGTAGCTGAACCCTGCAGGGTCATCCGGGCAGACCCGGATGAGGTTTATAAATATACCAGTAAAGGCAATTTTGTTGCAGTGGTCACAGACGGCTCTGCTGTACTGGGGCTGGGAGACATCGGGGCAGCAGCCGCCATGCCTGTAATGGAAGGTAAAGCAATATTGTTCAAACATCTGGGCGGCATTGATGCATTTCCAATATGCCTGGACACGAAAGATACCGAAGACATCATAAAGACCGTAAAGCACATAGCGCCAACCTTTGGGGGCATCAACCTGGAGGATATTAGTGCACCCCGTTGTTTCGAGATCGAAGAGAGGTTGCGGCAGGAACTGGATATACCAGTGTTCCATGACGACCAGCACGGCACTGCGGTTGTGGTCTATTCCGGACTGATCAATGCACTGAAAATAGTGGATAAAGATATCAGTAATATCAGGGTAGTCATAAACGGTGCCGGTGCTGCCGGTGCTGCAATCGCGCTTACTCTTATACGAGCTGGTGTACGTGACCTGGTGATATGTGACAGCCGGGGCATACTCGGCCAGTCACGCAGGGAAGGTATGAACTCCATGAAGTTCATGCTTGCTGGCCTGACCAATATCAGGGGTTTGATGGGTGGGCTGGAAATAGCTATGCAAGGAGCCGACGTGTTCATCGGTGTATCTGTAGGTGGAATTGTTTCTAAGGATATGGTGCGCAGTATGGCTGCAGACCCCATCATGTTTGCAATGGCAAACCCTGTTCCTGAGATCATGCCAGAGGATGCAGTGGATGCCGGTGCCAGGGTGGTGGCCACAGGCCGTTCGGATTATCCCAACCAGGTGAACAACGTGCTTGGGTTCCCTGGCATCTTCAGGGGTGCGCTGGATACAAGGGCCACAGATATCAATATCGAGATGAAGATGGCTGCTGCCAGGGCACTGGCAGGTATCATTGAAGATGAAAAATTGGATGATAAGCACATCCTGCCCGGACCGCTTGATAAACGAGTAGTACCTGTTATTGCGGCGGCAGTGGCTGAGGCATCAGTGCTGAGCGGGGCTGCAAGAGTTACACCACATCCAGACGAAGTGGCCAGGCATGCCAGGGAAATGGTGCAGCATAGTAAATTGCGCAACAAATAAATTGATTCAATGTCCGGCAGTACACGGCTGTTTTTGTTGATGGCAGTAGATAAACATCAGCAGCATCAAAACCTATAAACTTTATAGACTATATAGGATATAAAAAATCGGGATAATATTATTTTCGATCAGGAGGATTCAAATTGACAAAAATTACAGTCGTAGGTGCAGGATTTGTGGGCGCCACCACAGTCCAGCGTATCGCGGAGAAGGAACTGGGCGATGTGGTGATGACAGATATTATTGATGGCATGCCCCAGGGTAAGGCACTGGACCTGATGGAATCAGCACCAATTGTTGGTTTTGATGTGAATGTGGTAGGGACCAATGATTACAAGGACATGCAGGATTCTGACATTGTTGTAATAACAGCCGGAATTGCCAGAAAGCCGGGAATGAGCAGGGACGAACTTGTAAAGACCAACAGTACTATAGTAGGTGAGGTCAGCGAGAACATCCAGAAATATGCACCCGACTCCATTGTTATTGTAGTAACCAATCCGCTTGATATAATGACCCATGTAGCCCTTATGAAGACGGGTTTCCACCCCGGCAGAGTGATCGGCATGAGCGGGGTACTGGATTCTGCCAGGTTCGCCACCTTTGTGGCTATGGAACTGGGCTGTTCTACCAGAGACGTTGATGCCATGGTACTTGGCGGACACGGGGACTTAATGGTACCACTGCCAAGGCACACTACAGTGTCAGGCATACCCATCACTGAACTTATGGACGAAGCTGCCATTGACAGGCTGGTGCAGCGTACAATCAACGGTGGTGCCGAGATCGTAGAACTGCTAAAGACCGGCAGTGCATTCTATGCGCCCTCTGCAGCTATCACTTTAATGGTGGAATCCATTGTACGGGACCAGAAACGCATCCTGCCTGTCGCAGCCTATATGTACGGGCAGTACGGCTATGAGGAAATATACCTGGGCGTGCCTGTGAAACTGGGACGGATGGGTGTGGAAGCGGTAATAGAATTAGACCTTACTGAACCTGAACAGGAGATGCTGGCCCGGTCGGCAGAGGCTGTGAAAGAAGCTATTTCAACACTTGATTTATGAATGCATTAAAAAGCCAGGTAGTGGCAGATGCTGTAGAAGAGATAATCAAGCAGGCAGAGAACAGACTGCCTGTTGATGTGATCAAGGCTTTGGTTGGTGCCAGGGATACAGAAACCGATAAAACTGCCACGTCCCAGCTCGATGCCATACTGGAGAACATATCTATTGCAGATGACAGGTCCATCCCAATGTGCCAGGATACTGGAATCCTGGTGTTCTTTGTCGAGATTGGCAGGGACGCACGTATTGGTTTTGACCTGGATGGTGCCATCTACCAGGGTGTGAAGCAGGCGACAAACAGCGTGCCCTTGCGTCCCAATGCAGTTGAGCCCCTGACAAGGCTAAACTCAGGTGACAATACCGGGGATGGTCTGCCTGATATCAATTATTCCTTTAAGGACGGTAAGGCCATCACTATCACAGTGGCCCCGAAAGGTGCGGGCTCAGAGAATATGAGTGCTTTCAGGATGTTAAAGCCATCACAAGTGGGTAGTGTCAAGGATTTTGTGGTCGAGACCGTGCAGAATGCCGGGGGTATGCCATGCCCGCCCATTATTGTGGGCGTAGGTATTGGCGGCAGTTTCGACAAGTCTGCAAGGCTGGCAAAGCGCTCGTTACTGCGAAACCTGGGAGATATGGATGAATATGAACTGGATATACTGCAAGCTATTAATTCACTGGGTATCGGTCCCATGGGACTGGGCGGCAGGACCACTGCACTGGCTGTGCATGTGGAGAAAGCTCACTGCCATACAGCATCGCTGCCTGTGTCAGTGAATATACAGTGCTGGGCTAACCGGCATGCATCAGTAACCCTGGATGCAGGATATGACCTGACTCACCTGAGTGAACAGTACAAGACCAGGCATCACCCGATCGAACAGCACATAACTAAGCATCACCTGACTGAGCAGCATAAGACCAGGCATCACCCGGCTGAACAGCACATAACTAAGCATCACCTGATTGAACAGCATAAGACCAGGCATCACCCGATCGAACAGCACAAGACTAAGCATCACCTGACTGAGCAGCATAAGACCAGGCATCACCTGGCCGAAAAGCACATGACCGGGCAGGACGTGCCCCATCACCTGACCACACCCCTTACCCGGGATGATATTATGGAATTGCAGGCAGGGGACATAGTTTACCTTTCAGGCACCATATATACGGCAAGGGATGAAGCACACTTAAGGATTCTGGAACTGACTAACAAGGGTAAGCCGCTGCCATTTGACCTGGAAGGTGCTGCTCTTTATCACTGCGGGCCGCTGATGCAGAAAGACAAAGGTGGCTGGAGGACAGTTGCAGCAGGACCTACTACCAGTGCCAGGATGACTGACATGACACCCCAGGTGCTTGACAACTACAATGTCAGGGCCATCATTGGTAAAGGTGGCATGAAAAACATTGCACCGGTCCTGGAGGAAAGGTGTGTGTATCTGGCATATACAGGTGGGTGTGCGGCTCTGGCTGTGGATATGATAAAGGATGTCAGGGACGTGCACTGGCTGGATCTGGGGATGCCGGAGGCTGTTTGGGTGCTGGAGGTTGAGAATTTCGGGCCGCTTGTTGTGGGAGTAGATGCAAAGGGCAGGGACCTCTATGAAGAGGTACTTGGATTGGCTTTGAAATGAAACGGTTCACGATGTATTGACACTCTCTAATTAGTGATATTGGAATCATCATACTCATACTCTTTGAAAAGCTCTTGTATTTATTATTTTAATTTTTATTTCACTTAAATTTATTGAATTGTGACAGTATCTCCAAAACATTTCCAATTTTCTTATCATATCTATGAGGATCTGGACCTCTCCAGATAGATCCGAACGGAGGATCTTTTCTATAACTTTGTAAACCAATATATTTAAATATTAAAAAAACAAAAAAACTAGTACAATCATTTTCGGAGGGAATTATGTCCATTGACCTTGATAATCTACCAGAACAACTAAATGCTGCTAGCATATTTATCGATGAGAACATTCGGGATAAAAGAGGAGATAATATTGCGATATACTATGGTGATGAAATACTGACTTATCATGATGTTTTTAATAAGGTAAATAAAACAGGTAATGCCCTGAAGAATTTGGGAGTAAATGTAGAAGAAAGAGTAATGCTACTATTATTCGACTCACCTGAGTTTGTTGCCAGTTTTTTTGGAGCCATAAAAATTGGTGCGGTTCCGATTCCCATTAATACAATGCTGAATTCGAAAGATTTTCAATATTACTTAAATGATAGCGGCGCTAAGACATTAATTGTTCAAAGCACACTGTTAAAAGAAATAGAAAACATCAAGGATGATTTAAAATATCTAAAAAATATTATCGTCGTCGGAAGTGAAGAAACCAAGTATCAATCGTTTGATGATTTTATAAAAAATGAATCCAGTGATCTGGAAGCAGCAGAGACTAACAAAGATGATGCCGCATTCTGGTTGTATAGTTCAGGAAGTACTGGATCTCCAAAAGGAGTCGTGCACTTGCACCATGATATGCTCTATTCCAGTGATCTCTATGCAAAAAATGTTCTTGGAATAACTGAGAAAGATATTACATACTCAGTAGCAAAACTCTTTTTTGCATACGGACTTGGAAATAGCCTTTATTTTCCATTCAGGGTTGGAGCTTCAGTAGTCTTATTTCCAGATAAACCGGATCCAGATACGGTTTTCCATATAATTGAGAAATATAAACCTTCCCTTTTTTATGGCGTTCCAACACTATATACAAAAATGATTCAAAGCATGGAAAATATGGATAAGAAACCAAATATGGATTCACTTCGCCTGTGCATTTCAGCAGGAGAACAGTTGCCTGAAGAAATATACCACAAGTGGAAAAATCACACCAGTCTGGAAGTACTGGATGGAATTGGCTCCACAGAAGCTTTGCATATCTTTATCTCAAATTTTAAAGAGAACGTTAAACCTGGAAGTAGCGGTCAAATAGTTCCAGGGTATGAGGCTAAAATTGTAGATGAGAATGGAATAGATGTTGAAACAGGTGAAATTGGCAATTTATTGATAAAAGGAGACAGTAACGCACCCTATTATTGGAGAAATCATGAAAAAACTAAAGAAACAATGATTGGGGAATGGCTTCATACTGGAGATAAATATCATATGGATTCAGATGAATATTTTTGGCATTGTGGAAGATCTGATGATATGCTGAAAGTGAATGGAATGTGGGTATCTCCAATAGAAATTGAAAATATTTTGATGTCTCATGAGGCGGTTTTAGAGTGTGCGGTGGTAGGTAACCTTGGTGAGGATAAACTTGTTAAGCCTAAGGCTTTTGTAGTGTTGAAAGAAGGCTTCAGTGAAGCTGAAGAACTTAAAGATAAATTGAAAAAACATGTTATTGATAGGACAACACCTTTTAAATATCCAAGGTGGATAGAGTTTATTAATAGTTTGCCAAGAACATCAACTGGAAAAATACAGAGGTTTAAGTTGAGATGCTGAACAATGAAAACATGGATAAGATCCCACGTTCAATCACTGATAACTACTCTGTGGAAATCGTTGAAGAAAGGATTAACTGGCTAAAGAAAAAGACGGAAATTGAACTTTCATGCATAACAGAATATTCTATCTCTCCACAGGATACAAGGGGTAATATTGAAAATTTTATTGGAATTGCCCAGGTTCCGGTAGGGCTAGCCGGTCCCCTTAGAATAAACGGAGACCATGCAAAAGATCATTTTTTTATTCCATTGGCTACAACAGAAGGTGCGCTGGTCGCAAGTTATAATAGAGGTATGAAAATCATTTCTGAGTCAGGAGGTGCAAATCCTAGACTTCTGAATGATGAAACATATATTGGAGTGATCATTGATTTTAATGACCTTTCCGAAGTTATTGAATTTTTTAACTGGATTGATGATAATTTCAATAAATTGAAAGAGATCGCAGAATCTACCACAAAACATGGAAAATTGCGACATATTGAAAATTTTGTCCAGGGAAAACGTGCATTGTTATATTTCTATTATACAACCGGGGATGCAAGTGGTTTAAATATGATTACAGTTGCAACAAAAGCTGTAATAGATATCATTATGAAAAAGACAAAAGCCCAGAAATACATCCTACCTGTTACTTTTAATGATAAAAAATCCACGTCAATGAATGTCATAAAAGGCAGAGGCAAAAAAGTCTCAGCAGATGTAGTAATCCCAAGAAAGATAGTAGAAAAATTATTACGAACGACTCCGGAAGAGATGTCTCATAGTTGCTACTCCAATTATCTTATGGCAGGTGCAACCATTGGAACTTTAACATATAACCATCATTTTGCGAACGGGCTTGCAGCCCTTTTTATTGCATGTGGTCAGGATGTGGCTTATGTTGCCGAATCATCAGTTGGTTCCACAACAATGGACACAACAGGAGACGGGGACCTTTATGTAAGTGTCAATTTACCTGATCTGATAATAGCAACCGTGGGGGGAGGCACTGGTCTTGGAACCGCAAAAGAATATCTGGAATTGATTGGATGTTATGGAAGCGGAAAAGTTAATAAATTTGCAGAGATAATTGCGGCGGTTTTATTGTCAGGTGAAATTTCCATATGGGGCTCAATAGTCTCAGGAGAATTTACACAGGCACATGACAGATATGGAAGAAATCGGTAGTTTACTATTTTATGTCTGATAATTTAAATTCAAAAAGTCAACAGCCCCGGACAAGATATAACGCGGCCTGTATAGCGATTTTTCAGGTGTGATAGTATATCAAACCCGATGCTCAGGTGATGAAATTATCGCTCTCGATGGGCGGTGATAGATGGTGACCTTGAGGAGGTCGCCGGAGTTTAGTTCTCGATTTGTGGTCTTTGCGATGTTGAAATCGCCCAGGTCACCCGGGTCCCATATGTTATCATAATCATAATTTTCTGTGGCCCCTGATAATTTATGAAGCACTCCACCAAGAGCGCCATAGAAACCAGTTGTACTCCCCACCACAGGAAGGTTTTCCAGATTATTATCCAGCGTTTCCCCGTTTACACTAATAAAAATACTGATATCTGTTACATCAAAAGAATTCCCGCCCCTGTGCACCAGCACCACTTCCTGATTGTTGGACAGATCCACACTCTTGATATCAATATTCGCGATCACCGGTTGCTCCAGCTCGTAGACATTGACCACAGTATAAGCAATGGCTGAAGCCGCCACTACTATTGCCGTGATCAGAATAACTCCTATTACTTCCGACATTCCACTGTCATTGCTAATACTCTTGTAAGTCATTCATGTTCCCACACAAATTCTTTTTCAGGTCCTAATCCCTGATCCTGTTGATCAACAGCAATCCCCCGATAATAACAATAAATATCATGACTGAAGCAACAGACCTCCTCGTTGTCCTGCCATCCCACACTATTGTATCATCATTGGAAACCACCGTATCAAACCTTATCAGGCGGTCCACGTCCAGATGCACTGACTGTTCCAGTATATCCTTCCCGTTAAAAACCCTGACAATATAATTGGTTTTTGGTTTTAATCCGGTAAAAATATACATGATATCCCCAGACCCACCAGACACCACTTCAGAACCCTGGATCACCTCCACATCAGATTCACTGTTAACACTGACCCGCAAATCAGCATAATCCTTAACCAGAATTGCCTCCCCGTCAGAATATCTCAGTTGAGCAGGTATATCCAGAATGGAAAGCAAGGTCGGTGCCAGATCCTCCTGGCCGTACCTTCCCTGATCCATACCAGGAACTACATTGGGAGAGATGATCAATAGCGGTACAGTAACAGCTTCACTTGAATAGTAATCCTCTGACGCATGTCCACCCCTGGACGATTCCGGAGTCTTGAAAGCCATACCATGGTCGGCAGTGATAATTAGTGCAGTATTACTGTCCCGGGCAGCACTGTACAAAGGTTCCAGCTTGCTATCCACACCCTCAATAGAGCCAATATACCCATCCACACCATTGTAGTGCCCGGCGCTGTCCACCACCCCCACATTAATGGTAAGGATATACTTCATATCAGGATGCTGCCGGGCCATAAGTGTTACAATATCCATTGAAGCATCCAGTTCCCAGTCCGAATATGCAATATAGCTATCCAGCCCATCAGTCCCTTCTAAATATCCAGGCAGTTCCTGTTTCTGGAATTCAAGTTCCCTGACAATATCCTCGGGTACAGTCGCATCATTTACCTGCACCTTGAGAGATGGAGTTGATATTGAATTGGATGGGCTGTAGAGGATAATATTTTGTTCATTACACATTCCGGAAAAATCACCCATGTGCATGATGGCAATACAAAGGAAGCCTTCCTCTTTGAGCACATCGTAGATAGTAGCATCATCAAGTTCTACCATCTCCTGTTCTGCCCCGGAAAAACCTGTGATGATAACCGAATGGGCAGGTCCGGTACTTGGAGTCGGGACGATGATCTGGGGCAGCAATATCCCGTCACTAATCATATTCTTAAAAAAAGGCACATCAGCGGAATCTACCGGATCACCATTGAGTGCCAACGGGGTACTTCCCGGAGTAACATACGCTGACCCCATACCATCAACGATCAGCAGGACAATATTCTGCGGCGGGTTGGTCTCCCCCACCTCGATAGTGGTCTGGGCCCCAGTTAAGGGTATGGAAAATGATACCCAGAGAATAAAAAATGCTAACAGCCCGTACCGATATATTCCTGACCCTGATATCATTTTCATCACTAAGAGAACCGAAGTGCTTCTATCAATTTTGACATGTCAACGATCTTGTCATTTTCACCTAATATATGTGAAACCACAAGATACCGGCTGTGAGGATAAGCTATCAATTCACCCATCAGGGTATCATCAACCATATATGTACCTTTCATGGCTGTTGCCTGGTTGAATTTAGTCTCTGATAATTCCCAGGTAATACCGCCCTGTTTATCTGAAAAATTGCAAGGGGTGACGGCATATCCTGCCATCTGTTCAGTTCTTTCATCAATAACTATGATGGTCGCCCTGTGATCACCTAGTTTTTTAAAGATCATGGTAACCATCCCATCTTTGCTATAGTTATTTGAATGCTCCCATGTACCTGGCAGTTCATCCAGGATGATGGATTTCATTTCAGTGCTGTTCCTGACAGGAGGCATCGTATCAGAAGTATCAACATTGGGCTGCTGGTCAGCCGGTGGTGCTAAACAATCAGTATTATTGTCCAAACAACCTGAAAATGCAATGGCAAAAAGGAGCAGGACTAAAGACAGTGGAATAGCATATGTTCGTAAACCAGTTCGATTTATCATCAGGAAGCCTTCTATTTTATGGTATATAAAGTATAAATTTCTCCTCAAATCTTGATATATTGAAATGCATTTATAGATTCCAGTATGTCAAGATAGAAAGGCAAACCCTCAAATATGAGGGAATGCCATGCATGTTTAGCCACATGCAAGAGTTAATATCTCAGCAAGACATAAAAACTGTTCGTCCTCTTTCAGTTCGAATGATATTCGAGGACAATCATAATTGGAATACATTTAGCCTTGCTAATAAAGACATTCTTCGTGATGTTGAAATAAAAGAAGTCAACAAGATGATGTTTTGTAAGGATGAAAACCGTGGTTTTTTTAATTATCACTGTGAAGATTGTGGAACCGATCTAACCGTCTATTTCGGTTGCAACAGCCGTATCTGCACTAATTGTGGTAAGAACCATACTGATAAATGGGCCAAATCCTTAGAAAAAGCATTGTTCAATGTTCTTCATCGACATACGGTTCTTACAATTCGAGATGTTCTCTGGACCATTGTAAGAGCTAATCGTTTTCTTCATAAGGTCTATAGAGATAATTAAAAAAAAGGAGGCATTTCAACTAAAATGCCGTTAGCTCATTTAACTTCGCCATACTGAGCAAAAAATTCGCCAAGCTGGCTTTCCGTAGTGCTTTGTTCCTCTGTTGCTATTTCACTCATTTTTTCAGAGTCATTTATTTCATTATCTGTACTCGTAGAAGTCTCTTCTGCCGAACCAATTGCAATCATAGAAAATAGCACTAAGGATACCATCAACAATAGTATTATTGTATTTTTCTTCATCATTTATCACATCCTTCATTTGAAATGTATAATGAAATATGGATTAAAAATATATAAATGTTCTTGGTATATAAAGTATAATATTCTCCTCAAATCTTGAGATACTGAAATGCATTCATATGCTCCACCATATCAAGAAAGAAAGGCAACCCCTCAAATATGAAGGAATGCCATGTATGTTTAGCTCCACATGCAAGATTTACTATCTCAGCAAGACATAAAAACTGTTCGTCCTCTTTCAGTTCGAATGATATTCGAGGACAATCATAATTGGGATGCATTTAGCCTTGCTAATTACCTGACTGGAAACATCCCATGCTTAGCCATTGCTACAATTAATTTGCACTCGAAGGGTGCTTTCTTGCTCAATTTTATTAAAAGGTTCTGCTATAAGATTTACCCTTTTGCTACCCCGATGGGTTTAACCCTGACCACCTTGCGGGCAATATTCAATTCATGTACCACGTTGACCACTTCGCTGCTGGATTTGTATACTTCAGGTGCTTCCTCTGCCAGCATGGACAAGTGTGTGGCCTTAACCGTGATACCTTTATCTGCCAGCTGTTTCTCAAGCACTTCGCCCCTGAATTTCCGCTTTGCTTCACCCCTGCCCATGACCCTGCCCGCACCGTGACAGGCAGACCCGAAGGTCAGTTCCATTGCCTGCTCACCGCCATGCAGGATGTATGACGGCGTGCCCATGCTACCAGGAATGAGTACGGGCTGGCCTACTGACCTGTACGCTTGTGGAATGTCTGTGTGCCCGGCAGGGAAGGCCCTTGTAGCCCCTTTTCGGTGCACATAGACCGACTTCTTCTCACCGTCGATCTCATGCTCTTCCAATTTTGCCACGTTGTGTGCCACGTCGTACACCAGATCCATGCCCAGTTCGTCGGCTTCCCTGCCAAAGACCCTCTCAAAGGTTTCCCTGACCCAGTGGGTGATGACCTGGCGATTGGCCCATGCATAGTTGGCACCGGCGGCCATGGCCTTGAAATAGTCCTGCCCCTCCCTGCTGTCGGCAGGCGCACATGCCAGCTGCTTGTCAGGCAGATCGATGCCGTATTTCCTGGATGCCTGCTCCATGATCCGCAGGTAATCAGTACATATCTGGTGGCCTGCGCCCCTGGAGCCGCAGTGGATCATGATAGTGATCGTCCCCTCCCTGATCCCGTATGCTTTTGCAATTTCTGGGTCGTATATCTTATCCACTTCCTGTACCTCAAGGAAATGGTTGCCGCTGCCCAGTGTACCGAACTGGGGCTTGCCCCGCTTGCGGGCCTTATCTCCTACTTTCAAGGGATCAGCCGCATCCATGAACCCGCCGTCCTCGCAATGTTCGATATCAGCCTCTACTCCGTAACCGCTCTCTACCGCCCAGCGTGCGCCGTAATTGAAGGCATCGTCCAGTTCGCTGCCTGACACCCTCAGCCTGCTCTTCGAGCCCACACCCGAAGGGACGGCCTTGAACAGCTCGTCCATCAATTTACTGATGCGCGGCCTGACCTCGCTTGCCTCCATGTCGGTCCTGATGATACGCACCCCGCAATTGATATCAAACCCCACGCCGCCTGGAGAGATGATCCCCTCATGTGCATCGAAGGCGGCTACACCGCCGATGGGAAAGCCGTAGCCAAAGTGGGCATCGGGCATTGCCATTGAATACTTCTGTATACCAGGGAGCATTGCCACGTTGGCGGTCTGGCGCAACGTGTTCACTTCAAGGTCGTTCATGAGTTTATCTGACACGAATATACGGCCAGGGACCCTCATGCCTTCCTGGAAGTCAGTAGGGATCTCAAAGATGTTCTCTTTCACCTTTCGTACCAGTTCCTTTGCCTGCTGCTGGGTCATATTCGATAATTCTCTGTTGTATGATATTACCCTGACGGTCGGTCTGAACCTTACTGATTATATTTACGTATCAACTATAACATGCGCGCTGTACCCATCCTTCTCTTTTGTGATTTCCAACTGGTGGTAAGTGACAGCCTTTACCTCAGTTTCAAAACTGTGACGCTCTGGGTCTGTGATCTCGCCAGAAGCCTGTCCGTGCAGGATATAACTGCCGTCGGTCTTTTCAATGGAATCCACCCGGAACTGGCCGAATACGATTTCCTCCACCTCGAACAGGTACAGCAGTTCTGACAGGTAGTCGTACAGCAGGTTATCAATCCCTTCAGATTCCAGTTTAATGTCTACTGAGTGTTCGGGATTCAGTACAGCAGTATCAATGATAACATGGAACATGGCATGTGCTGCCTGCT
>Ga0255403_1036_pt1 | contig 15578 bp, 14 predicted proteins | sample ANMaggSSYBR01G11_FD_182131 | JGI IMG/M metagenome (GOLD analysis project Ga0255403, IMG submission 182131) | Sediment cell enrichment communities from methane seep in Santa Monica Basin, California, United Staets - ANME aggregate JGI... | ecosystem: Environmental > Aquatic > Marine > Cold seeps >...
TATGGTTGATGCAGTTGTTCTGGATATTAAACCGGAAAACAGGCGTATTTCTCTTGGAATGAAGCAAGTTGTTCCAAATCCATGGGATGTAATCAGTGAGAAATATCCAACCGGCACAACTATTGAAGGCAAGATCAAGAATATAACGGATTTTGGGCTTTTTATCGGTATTGATGAAGGAATAGACGGCCTTGTACATATCTCCGATATTTCTTGGACAAAGCGTATTAAACACCCATCTGAGTTATACAAGAAAGGCGATGTGATTCAGGCTATAGTCCTTGATATCGAAAAGGAGAATGAAAGATTTTCTCTGGGTATCAAACAACTGCAAAGTGATCCCTGGAAAACTGTAGCAGAGCGTTATGTGGTCGGCAAGGAGATAGCGGGCACAGTTACTAATATTACCGATTTTGGAGTTTTTGTTGAACTTGAAGAAGGAATTGAAGGCCTCGTTCATGTATCTGAAATCAGTAAGGAAAAAATAAAAACTCCGGTCGGCAAGTTTGATGTAGGCGATGTTATAACTGCCAGGGTCATGAATATAAATAGTGAAGAAAGAAGAATAGGTCTTTCAGTTAAACGGCTTGAGGTTGATGATGAGCATGGTCTTTTAAGCGAATATGTAAACAACGCGAGGCCTGCAACTTCAACTTTTGGAGAAATTTTGCGTGAGAATCTTCAAGACAAGTTGAACGGGAAGTAAAATTTAACGGTTTACGGTTTACGGTTCACAGTTCACGGTAAACACCACTTAACCTCACATGAAATATGGTTCTCACACTTGCCTGCCGCAGGCAGGACTGAGCCTCTTGCTTTTTGTAAGTCTCTGGCGGATATATTTTGATCAGCCGTTAACTGTAAACTGTTAACCGTAAACGATTACTTTAAAATTATACCATGTTTTCCCGCAGACACCCATATCTTTTTTTTATCCTGATATTTACATCTGTAACATCTGTTGCAATTATTGGATTATCTCTGCTTTTTATGCTTAGTACAAGAGATGCTGAATTTGAATTTGGAGAAAAAGTCGGCGTTATAGAGATAATCGGTGCTATAGCGGATTCAAAAGATATAATTCATAATCTTAAGCGCTTCCGTGAGGATGATTCCATCAAGGCCATAGTTGTTAGAATTGATTCGCCAGGTGGTGGAGTGGGGGCTTCACAGGAAATTTTCAGGGAGATAACAAAGACTTCTGAAAGCAAAAAGATTATAGCTTCTCTGGGTGGCGTGGCTGCTTCCGGAGGTTATTATATTGCGGCCGGTGCAGACGGCATTGTTGCAAATCAGGGCACCATAACCGGCAGTATAGGTGTCATTATGGGATATTCAAATTTTCAGGAGCTGCTTAAAAAAATAGGCCTGGTTCCTGTTGTTATCAAAAGCGGTGAGTACAAGGATATAGGATCTCCAGTCAGAGAGATGACCAAAAAGGAAGAAGAAATTCTGCGTAATCTTGCGAATCAAATTCATAAACAATTCATTAAGGCCATTGCCGAAGGAAGAGGGATAGAGCAGTCAAAAGTAGAAAAATTTGCTGATGGACGGATATTTTCAGGAGAAGAGGCAAAAAAACTAGGCCTTGTTGATCGTTTTGGAAATCTTGAGGATGCGATAGAATGGGCAGGACGTATGGGGGGAATAAAAGGGAAGGTATCGGCAGTTTATCCTCCGGAGAAGAAGTTTTCTGTTTTAAAATATCTTGTGAATTCATCCTTAAGGGAGGTTGCAAACCGTTTTATCAATCCACGTTTGTTTGCAAAGTATCTTTATAGCCCTGCAGGATAAAGAGAAAAATGAAAGTGTTTAGGAACTGGTACGAAATAACTTCCCCCAAGTAGACGCATAGTTGGAGAAGTTATTTCCTGATTATAACGGATTTTTGGGAGATGATAACTTCCTGAAATTATTATATCATATACTAGTAATTGTGCTATATTCATTGCTGTTGTCTCTGGAATCCATCATATTTACTTCAAAAAGCAGAATGTATGTTTCTTGGTATGTTACATAAAAGCCTTATAGGATAAAGGTTTTGTTTTTTTAAATGTTGAAAAATAAGCTCCCCAAAATTCGTTATAATCAGGAATTTATTTGGGCTATTTTACGCTTGACAATACTATTTTTATTATTTTATTATTCTTTATAGACTTAGCTTACCCTTATTTTTACTATGATTTTTATGATAAGTCAATGGGGCAAGCCCAACTACAGAGATATGAGTTGGATGATATTTCAGGAAGAATTTCGATTTGAAGACGATTGCATTAATTGGCTGTTTAGAACGCGTTGGCCTCAAGGATTTGTATGTCCCAAATGTCATGGAAAAAAATATTGGCAGATTAGAACACGAGATTTGTACAAATGTACCTCCTGTCGTCATCAAGTTTCGCTCACAGCCAGCATAATCTTTCATAAGACGCGCATTCCCCTTTTAAAGTGGTTTATGCTCATTTTTAGAATGGCAACTTCAAAAACAGATGTTTCAATCAACGAAATGAAGAGGGAGCTTGAAATTAATGACTATAAAACGATCTATGTAATGGCCCACAAGGTTCGAAAAGCAATGGCAGACCATGACGCTCAATATAAGCTTGCAGGATTGATCGAAATAGATGAATCTTTTTTCGGACCAAAATCTACTGGCAAACGTGGCCGAGGTGCTGATTACAAAGAACTTGTAATCGTAGCAGTCTCTTCTTGGACAAACAAAAAAGGTGAAGAAAAACCTGGCTTTGCGCATACCTTTGTCGTAGAAGATGCCAGTGCTGAAACAATCGAAGGCGTTTTGAGGCGACTCAGTATATCGAACGATGAAATTGAACCATTGATTTCTGCTATTCGTTCCGATGGCTGGAAGAGCTATCAGGCTGTGAGCAAGAAATTAAACATAGGTCGTCATCATAGGTGTTGAATCCCATTTTAAATGAACCGCTATTTCCTGATTATTTTGATCGGAATTTCTCAGGCCACGAATGGTTACATGGTAATCAGTGTTGTCAAGACCAGGCTATTCAGGCGGTTACAATGCCCGTATTCTTGACAACACTGATTACCATGTTCATATAAAAAATGAAGAAGCGTTAAAAGGTACAATAGGTCGATTTCACAATATTTTGAATCAGAGGTGATGCTTAATATAATCAATGCGTTATGTGTATTTCCGCATTATTTTGATTTTTTCAAAAGCATCTCAGGTGGATTCCGTCTCAAATTATTTTGTTAACTTTATATGGCATAAACTCACGTATTTCTATGCTTAGGTAAATATTTCAAAGATTAAATAATTTGGGAAATCAGCATGTCGATCTATTTAATCCGATAAAAAATGCCGGTTTCCTACTATAATAATCTGAAAATCTACAATGTTGTTCTTCGTGATACGAAGGACTCTATGAAACTTCTTCCTTGGGTTCATCAGATTGTAGCGAATGTTAAAGCTGTTTTTGCCGGCCCTCATAGAAGAATATCACAAAAACATCTTCAAAGCTATCTTTCAGAAGTATGTTATCGTTTCAATCGACGCTTTTGGAATCGCCAAGCCTTTCACCGATTACTGTTTGCTTGTACTTCAACAACAGCCGTAACTAGGGATCAGCTAATGCAACAAAATAAAAGGGTGAGCTAAGTCAATAGGAAATTTTATTATATCATGACTTTCGGCCATTGGTGATTTATTTTGACTTAATTTAAGACAATGATATTTTTCAAACAAAATGTTATCCGTTGCTTTTGATAACCAATTGATATTATTGATTCAGTATCTGAATTTATTGAGATTTTTCTACCTTATCTAAAATAAAGTCAAATATTTTTCAGATGGCCGAAAGTCATGTATATAGTCGTTATCACTAATACTGGGCGTAGATTGAGTTTGCTGAACCGACTGCGGCCCGATATATCCTTATTCGCTCCTATCTGAAAATAGCTCCAATACTATGAACTTTATGTCGGTCCTTGTTTAGCGCGAATTTTTATTGTTCTGAGGTGCTGGATTTACGAGTGATATTGTTTACAGGTTCAGCATAAGCGTGTGTAAGACTGAATATGTTTGTTTAAAGGCTTGTTCGGGTGTTGCTGCCAATAGCGGTTCATCCTGCTTTTGATATTTGGTCTCGATCGAAGCACTCAATTTGCACGCCGGAAGATTATTCATCGTTATTGCAGACACAACACTTCAGCAATGTGGCCAAAGATATGACAGGATTACCGCGTCAGGTCTCTTCTCATGCAGAAAAAGTAACGCATGAAAACAGGCCAGAAACCTTATTTTTATTGAGACGCCTGTGGAATCGGGAGGAGGTATCCATATTCTCTTTAATATATGCATATTTCCGATGGCTTGATGATTATGTTGATTTATCGCATAGAAATCAAGAAGATAAAATACTATTTGTCGATCAGCAATGGGATTTATGGAAAAAGCTATATTGTAATAATCTTACCATTGAATCTTCATCAACCATTTATTCATCAATTCTAAGATGGGTTGTGGCCTATGATCGCGAACACAATTGTGTTTTGCAAAAACATATCAACCGATTTTTCAATGCGATAATGTATGATGCCAATCGGCAATACAAACTCGAATCTGAAGATGCGTTATTACGATACTCCTTTGATCTTGGAGGTGCTTACACAACAATATTAATAATCCTGTCAACACCAAATAATAAGAGAGAGAATTCACATAAATTGGCTGAATATGCAGGATTTGCATCTCACCAGATCCACATCCTAAGAGATTTTTTTTCAGATATTAAGCTTGGATTTTTCAATATAAGCAAGCAAGATATTGATTCGTATGGCCTTTCTTTAAATCAAAATTGCTCAAATGAAATCAGGCCCTGGGTGTATAAGGTCGTGGAAAGAGCACAAAGCGCCTTTGATACCGGAATTGCTGCGATTAATAGAATTCATTCGGTCAAATGCAGATTCCTGTTGCTCTCTTCCTTATCCCCTTATTTGGGCCTTATGGAATCCATAAAAAAGGATAATTATTATCTTAAGAATAATTACAAGACATCAACATTTGATAAATTCAGATATTTGGCATGGGCATTACTTACTACAATTACACCAATAAACTATTGGAGTATCTTTCTTAACCCCCAGCGTTTACCATAACGGGGCTAATGACGTAATAAATATGTACGGTATTTTACGCGAACGATTTGCCGCAATTTCATGGGAGGATGATTTTCTTCTAGGATTTTACTATTGCAGTTTATGCCATGGGCTACGTGAAAATTTTGGGAGTGTTTATGGTATATTAGCCAACTGGGAGTGCCGGTTTTTGGCATTGTTGGTAGATGCGCAATCGATTGATACAAATAACTTATCATTGACAAGGTGCCCGGCTAGGTGCTGGTTAGCTGAGAAAACCATAACCGCAAATGATTTAGCTATCAAGTATGCATCTGGTATCAATCTTCTTTTGTTTGCTGAAAAGATGGAAGATAACTTACGCGATAACAACTCATCTTGTGCAAAATACATCTTACGTCTGACAAAGCGTAGTGTTGAATGTGCCTCGGATTTATTAACCAAACTCAATTTCCCGGTGCAAGCATTATATGACCTGCGCAACCGTCAGATTGGATTGGAAGGTAGAAGCGGTTGCTATGAGATAGATGAAGTCACGCTACCCTCAGGAATGGCTGTATCATTGATATTAGCACATACGGCAAAGCTTAGCGGGGTGCAAAAAAATTATCAGCCACTCCTTGATATAGGTTTAGATCTCGGTAGAGCAATCACAGTTATAGATGCCTGCAATGATTATAGTAAGGATGCAAAACAAAGTAGATTCAATGCCATTGCCGCGATTTTTCCTGACAATACAAACAGATTGCCCTTAACGCCGCCTCAATTTGAACTTGTCGAAAATTATCTGTTCGTACTGTTGTACAGGATACGGTCCAAATACCAAAAGCTCAATTTGTATAAGCATTCAAGGTTGGTTCAAAATATTTTATTTCTCGGCTTGTTTGATGTTGCGAAGAATTCGCTTTTCCATCTACGCAAGAATTTAGCCGGGGGGACTATTAAATACGGAACAATTAAATGCGATGCCTGTGGTACTGAGATAAGTTCATTATTTTGCTCTCATTGTGGGAAAAATCGGTATGGGTTTGTTCAATAAGGGCTCGCTAAAAAATAACTTGGTAGAATTTGCGCTCAAATTTGCCGTAGATTTAATCGATCTGATTGAGCAAAACCTCAGGAATAGCGAGCTATTTCGAGGACTTTTGCGAATGAAAATCGATTAAAGATATGGTAAAGTTGGGATGCAAAAATGCCAAATTATTTTTTAGCGAGCCCTAACTGTTCCATCGTTGCAGTTTTCCGTTTTTTAAAGACCTCTATTAATCGCTCTTTAGACAGAGAAACTGTCCTCATAATGTTATAATCCTATTAATTGTTTAATTATTTGTAGGATTATAACATTATAAATAGCGGTTTTCAACTTGCTTTTTCAATTATTTTGAGCAGAAATAAAGGGTGTTGAAAAGTACTACCTTATAATCTGTTATTTTGTAATATATTCAGAATATTATCATTGATTGCTACTAAAAATTGTACTTAAACATAGTAATCAACCCAACCTATTAAAATATTAACATAAACAGATAAAAATAATGAGTCCTTTTCAACACCCTTAAATAATGTTGTTAATAGAAATTAAATACAAAAAATCATCATTTCTATTATGTTTGAGTCATACAAGGAAAATCCAAATTAATTATGAGTGGGCCCTAAACGAAGTCCAGAGAAATAATGCAATCAATAATTTCATGCCCAATATGTGGAACTAAATGTTTTTCCGACGCAAGGTTTTGCGCGGATTGTGGCTTCAGTTATGTTGGCTCAAATGGTGCTAAGGCCTTGACTATGGTAAATGATCCTCCTGCCCTGTTTTTTGCGAATATGGCGCAATACGAGCAAAGATTCTGCATGGATTGCTTAAATCCTTGTTGTCCGGACTTCGGTTGTCGAAATCTCTCTGCCCCTGTTAAGTATGAAACTGCATCGAAATTAACAGGTGCAAGCAAACAAAGACGGGCTATTCCTCCAAGTGATTTTAGCCTTCTTGTCAATTGTAGGAAACTTTTTGATGCAGGCATGTATGAAGAGTGTATTGATTTGGCAGAAAAGGGAATTCTCCATTTTCCAAAAAAGAAAGCGGACTTTTATTATCTGATAGGCCTGAGTCGATTTCGTTTTTCAACTCATTTTCATAAACAGGGTAGGGTTAAACGCGCACGAAAAGAGTTAAAGAAAGCGGCGCACGCATTTATGAAAGTAGTACTTGATAAAAAAGATCATACCGAAAGCTTTTATTATTTAGGCCTGATTACCGAAAGACTGGGCAAATTGCGTTCGGCTGCGGTACATTACCGGCGCGCTTTAATAGAAGAACCAGATTTCAAACCTGCAATGGATAGATTAAATAAAATTGGTGGGTCAAAGAGCCAATGTTTATTCTGCCTGGCTCGGTGCATGTATTAGAGCATTTATGGATAATATTCTATTTTAGACTGGAGGTAGAAAATATGGATGGGAAAAGAATACCTGGCAATTTTTTAAGCTGGCTATCAAAAAGCTTAACTAACGGAAACAGCGGGGCAGGCCAGTCAAAAAGTCCCCATAATTTTAAAGATGGACGCAAGAAATATATAAATAATATTCCAAATTCCCAAAATATAAAATTCTCGCCTTATGACTCAATCCCTGAAATACTTGAAAAAATTATTAATCATCTCAATAAGCAGTCAAATCCCGTAACTGAATCAAACTTGCTCAATCTTCTACATGAGGAGCTGAAGCATATACCATTCCCAAACGATGATCCGTGGAAATTGTCTGAATCTACAATAGGTATGCCAAATGATCTTTTTACAACTGAGTTTGTTGACCAGATAATACCGCACTTAGAATCTTTAGATCAGGATCAATTGAAGCAGTTTATCGATGATTTAAACAGCGTTATAGGTAAAACAACTGATCATCATACTGAATTTAATAACAATGGTCTGACTGCGGAACCGGGGCCGGATGATTCTTGGTCGATAGATGCAGACACCCAAGCTGATAGATATGAATCATACTTTTCCGATCCAGCCCAAGACGCATACGATGCAGTTGACGGATTAGACCTTTTTACGGAAGTCAATGATCAACATGATGATATCGATGCTAACCAGAATATAGACCTCGAAATTGATGGTCCTTCTGGCCACCCAGCGGATTGATGATTCCTTATAAATATGAAAACAGAAATGAATCAAACCAATACCAAGTCGACTCAGTGGTCTATTCGCTATGCAGGAGCAACCGGTTTCGGTTTCGAAAAACCCGATCCCGGCATGTTTACTAAAATAGTGCGTCTTCTTCGTCCATCCCCATCTGCAGAAGCCGCATTCTTTATATTAAAGAACCGTGTGACCGGTGAAGTGAGATCGATTATTTTCAGTGGGGGAGGCCTTGCAGCCGGACTTAAAATTAGGGCGACAATGAACCTTAATCCTAACTGGATCGATTTTGAAACCGAACAGCCATACTCATTCAGCGATTTCATTGGCCCTGCCAGAATTGGAAGCTTTAATTTGCCATCCTTACGAAAAATTAGTTATTCGTTTAACTATTAGATATCGCTATATTGCTTTGATTTTATTAACTTAAATTATATTCTGTGGCAAAAAGGACAGAGGCTTTGTGAAGGATACCAATATCATTTTTTCCTCATTTTTAGGACATCTTAAAATTCACTTGACGCCCATATGAAACCAAATTTTGCCCAACCCCGGGTACCTCGAAAATATGATATTTGGTGATACCGATCAAAATCTTGAGTCAATTCTGATATCCAAAAACCGGTCAAAAAGCCAAATAATTCTTAATATATTAAGACGTTACACAAAAATAAATGGTCCCGTAATCAGTTTGGAAAACAGAGATATTGACCACGCGAGAAGCCGTCCGTTAGAGCTCACAATGGCTGAATAACAAAGAACAAAAAAATTTAAAGCCAAAAACTGGGGGGAAGTTTCGTAGCGTTTTGGACACCCTACTCTTGGCTACCTGGTCAGGGGCATGGGATAATTACCGATATGGCCATTAAAATCTTTTAGAAAAATTTTACATTTTTTTAGGATTGAAGCAAAAGATGTTAGAGCAATCCCGTGACTCAAACTTGATAGGACAATTGGTATATTTTTCAATGCTGTTAATTTTGTGAACAAAAAAAGGTGCGAATTATGGACAACGAAACAACCCAAAAATTTACCAAACAAAAACATGTCGAAATACAGGATGATAACTGTGAATATAGTTCAGCAGTTGAATTCAACAACGTTTCTGATTCAAAAGACAGTTCGTTATCAGCTGAGCTGACAGACCAAAACAAACAAAATGATGCCTCCAGTCATGAACCAGCGTCGGATAGCGATGACAATCAAAATGATAATAACGAAGTAAGTTCGGATGCTGATAACTCTGACAATTATTATTCGGCAATACATCATTTTGAAAAATTGCTAAAATCTGGCTTTGACAAAATCCTACATAGCTTTGAACAAAAGCTCGCCTATGACATAACAAAACAACAGCAGATTGATTCACTGCATAGCGAACTACAAAAATATCGCACTGATCTTATTGTTAAAACGAACAGGCCAATTGTCAACGGGTTGATTCGTTTGCACGATGACATAGGAAGACTTGTGGAGAAGCTAAAGTCTTGCCCTCCAGAGCAGTTGGATCATAATCGTTTTTTTAAAGCAATAAATGGCATTCAGGAGGATATCGAAATTCTTTTGGATCAAAATGGTATCATTACTTTTCGGGAATCATTTGAAGGGTTTAGCCCGAGAAGGCAACAGGCTATCAAAAGCATTCCAATAAATGAGGAAGATCTGAATGGTGTTGTTGCTGCTCGAATTAGACCAGGATTTGAGATAGGCAATGACATTATAAAAAAAGAACGTGTAACTGTTTACGTTTTTAATAAGTCCGCTGGCAAGGAAGATCGTCCTGACCATAGTCATGAGAATCAAATTTCCACCATGCCAGAATCCGTTCCACAATCAACTGAGGAGGAGAACAATGTCTGAAAACCAAATTTATGGAATTGATCTTGGCACCACCTATTCGTGCATTGCTTATGTAGACGAACACGGAAAGCCAGTCGTTGTGCCTAATTCTGACACCGAGCTAACAACCCCTTCTGTTGTGTATTTCGAGAGCCAGGAAAATATTGTAGTTGGATCAACGGCAAAAGAAGTGGCAAAAATTTATCCATCTCAGGTTGTATCTACCGTCAAAAGAGTTATGGGAGATAACGATTGGGTGTTTGCATATGAAGGACATTCATATGCTCCCCAAGAGATTTCATCACATATTCTTCGCAAGGTAGTTGCTGATGCCGAAACAAATACAGGTCACCAAATAAAAGATGTGGTGCTCACTGTTCCGGCTTATTTTGGAGTTAATCAGAAAGAAGCAACTAAGCAAGCTGGTGAATTAGCAGGATTAAACGTGCTCTATGTCATACCCGAACCTACGGCTGCGGCAATTTCATATGGTATGGAACAGGAGAAAAATCAAGTTATCATGGTGTACGACCTTGGTGGCGGAACTTTTGATATCACGGTCATCGAAGTCAAAGAGAATGCAATCACAGTTATTTGCACTGGTGGTGATCATCAATTAGGTGGCCGAAACTGGGATGAAGCCGTGGCAAGCTATTTTGCGCAGTGTTTTTCAGACGAAACAGGATTGGCGGCAGAAGAGTTGACGGAGAACCCTGAGACTTGGCAGGATTTACTTAATTCTGCTGAAGAATGCAAAAAAAAATTATCAAACCGAACAACGATTCCTCAACAAGTTCGTCATGATGCGGAGAGGGTTGTGGTTGAACTTACCCGAGAGAAGCTTGAAGAGATCACCTCAAGTTTTATGGAGCGAACAATCAGCATGACGGAATCGCTTTTGCAAACAGCCAAGGATAAAGGATACACCAAGATTGACAAGTTATTGCTTGTTGGTGGGTCATCATACATGCCACAGGTAAAAGAAGGCCTGGAAAAACGATTTTCATTTGAAATACGTCTTTTTGATCCAAATCAATCAGTAGCCAAGGGGGCTGCACTATTTGGCTATAAATGCTACCTGGACGAACAGATAAAAATAGCTATTGCTGAAGAAACAGGCCAGGATATTAAGGACATTGAACTGAAAGCCGCAAGCCAAAGCGACATGGAAAGCGCTCAGGAAAAAGTTGCACAAACTCATGGAATGCCACTCCCAGGTCTAAAAAAATTGACTGAAACTAAAATCACAAATGTGACTTCAAAAAGTTTTGGGATTGTTGTGGTTGTTAACGAAAACGGGGATGAAGGCGTTCAAAATTTAATTATGATTGACGACGCGGTGCCAACCAATATCACACAGACTTTTCCCACGTTTGCAGATGATCAGGAAGGTGTAGATTTGCGTTGCATGGAAAATACAGAAAGAAGGGGACTCAATGATCCGCCATTGCCCTTGGACCCACTTCAGGAAATCGGCAATGCTGAACTTCGTTTTTCCAGGCCACTACCTAAAGGCTCACCTATAGAGATTACATTTTCATTAGCACCTGATGGTCTGCTGTCAATTTATGGAAAGGATCTTACTACTGATTGTGAAATTAATGCCGAGTTTAAAACGGAAAGTATTTTGTCTCGTGAAGAATTGGAACAGAAGAAGCAACACAACATGTCAATTACCGTATCATCATGAAATAGGAGAGTAGCATGACAGTTGCCATAGGCATTGATTTAGGGACCACTAATTCAGCAATATCGTACATTGACCAACACGAAAAACCTGTAGTTATTCCCAACGATCTAGGAAAAACCATTACTCCATCCGTTATATGTTTCAAGGATGGTGAACAGATCATAGGCGATGAAGCCAAGGAGTTACAGGCATTAGGCTTGTATCCCGTCGCAGCATATTTTAAAAGGCAAATGGGAGATGATCTCTTTATTTTTCACGCCGATGGTGTGGATTATTCAGCTAGTGAGCTTTCCACGATACTCCTCAAAAAGATAAAACAGGATGCTGAAGTGTTTTTGAAGCAAGAGGTGTTTGATGCAGTTATTACAGTACCGGCTTATTTTCGTGACATGGAACGTAACGCGACGATAGAAGCTGGTGAGGCTGCTGGAATTAACGTCATACAAGTTATCAATGAACCAACTGCTGCAGCGGTTGCCTATGGACTAAATAAATCAAAAGGCAAACACACCATTTTGGTCTATGACCTTGGAGGAGGAACCTTCGATGTCACTTTACTGAAGTTTGAAAAAGACTGTATCCGGGTAAAAAATTCGGATGGTGATCATCAACTTGGCGGCAAGGATTGGGATGAACGTGTAATCGAACATCTCGCAACGAAATTCCAGGATGAGTATGGTATTGACCCTTTGGAAGATGCGGAAAGTTTAGCCGACCTTCTTGTACAAGCGGAAGAATCGAAAAAGCGTTTAACTACTTTTGAAAAAACAATAATCTCTATTTCGCATGAAGGAGAAAAAGGTCGATACGAACTGGATCGTACAACTTTCGAACAGATCACTTCTGATCTTATGGAGCGTACTATGTCGATGACAATGCGGGTGTTGGAAGACATGCGACTCAAGCCTGCTGATGTCGACGGCGTATTGCTGGTCGGAGGCTCAACACGAATGCCCATGGTTCACCGTTTTATTGAAGAGCAGTTTGGAAAACCGCCCATGAGCGGCGTAAATGTAGATGAAGCCGTCGCCCTGGGCGCGGCGCTCGTCGCTGATGAGAGGATAAACAGCGAAAAATTCAACAAGGTGTTTGCCCTTAAAGGGCGCACCAAGACAATAGACGTGACGAATCACAGCCTGGGAATGATTGCGATCAACCAGGACCAAACCGCTTATGTTAACAGCATTATCCTGCCCAAAAATGCCGAGATACCTTGTCAGGAGATAAGGCCGTATCAACACCGAACTAGCAGTAGAACTGACAATGAGCTGGAGATCTTTATGACGCAGGGTGAATCGGAATCACCAGGTGACGTTGCTTACCTCGGACGCTATGTAGTGCGAAACATCCCCCATCAAAAAGGCGGGCTGGCAGTGATAGATGTCAGCTATCATTACGACCAAAGTGGAACTGTGCAGGTTGAAGCAAAAACTAAAGGTAGTAATAAACAGCTTAAGATTCTTGTTGAGAAATTGCCTGGTGATGTGCCGGATAGGTTTATGAGGCCACCAGAGTTGCAGGTTGAAGAATCAGAGCATGTTACTGCGTATCTTGCCTTTGACTTGTCTGGCTCAATGTCTGGTACTCCGATACAAGAGGCGCGAAAAGCGGCCTTGGGTTTCTTGAAGAACTCTGACCTGAGCCACTGCTCCATTGGTATCATTGCTTTTTCTGATACTGTTAAAACAAAATTGGCAGCAACCCAGAATGCAAAAAAAATAAAAAACGCCATAAACAATCTTACCGAATGTGAAACAGGAGTATGTAATGCGGCACATCCATTCGATGAGCTTTTAAGCCTTATGAACGGAGTTGAAGGGCTGCGATTCGGTATCGTGCTGGCGGATGGTGCTTGGTCTAATCAGAATAGAGCGGTAAAGCAAGCGAGGAAATGCCACTCAAATGGAATCGATATTATTTCCATCGGTTTTGGCGGTGCAGATAAAAAATTTCTGAAGGATATCGCTTCTTCAGACGAAGACAGCTTCTATACCTCAATGGAAGGGCTTGTTGATACATTTTCAACTATTGCCCAGGTATTAACTGAAACGGGTGGTGGCAGCACAATCAATAATTCGAATAAGAAGAAACGCGGACTTGGTTTACTCTCCAAATTGATAGGCAGATAGATGATGTGCCCTGCTAATGTTCCATCATTTTGGTTGCTTTTAATCATTGTTACAATGAGTCTTAACTTGCAAGGCTGCATTGCAACAGGATCTGGTGAAAAAAGTGGACTCATGCTTTTGGTCATAGGCATATTGATTGCTTTTGCTGGTTTTAAACTTGCCACAAGAACCGCCTTGGAACAATGGGCGATGAAACTTTTAACAGCAGGCGCCATAATATTTTTGCTTGGGTGACAAAATGGAAATACTGACAGAGTTAGGTTTTTCAAGTATTGATATCAACATGTTAATTTTATGCCCTTTTTTTTCAGCTATTGGTGGGATAATACATGTACTCATACTTTCTTGTGATTTGTCTAAATGGCCAGCTTGTGCAATTACTGATTTTAAACTGCCCACAGATAACAAAAAAAAACTAGATGAGGCTCTCGCCTTTGTAGCCAACCGTATTATGGCGTTGCCACGAGTTTTGTTACATCCGCCCTACTGGATACTTGCCAAGGTTTCATTGTCCGCCCTGACGGGCTTAATCATCGCTTTATATTTTGTAGGAATTTTTCCTCCTGTGGCTCCAGGAGTCATTGGTAATCCGGAAGGCGTTGCCAGGATTTTTGCCTTGTGTATTTTTGTTGGATATTTGGCCCCAATGCTCTGGATAGCCAAGGAAAAGCAGATTTTAACGATTATCGAATCAGAGGCATTTCAAGAGCGTTTGTCAAAAATAATAATAAATAATGCCAACAATGGTAAGGACAGGAAAGATAATGATGGAACAGCGTCCTAACTTTTATGTAATCCTGGAACTTGATCCATCCATTAAGGATTGGTCTGTAATTCAAACAGCTATCCAGAAGAAACACCGATCTTGGTCCATGCAAAAAAATCAAGGTTCACCATCTGCGCGCAGGAAAGCGGAACGGTATCTGAAATATATTCCTGAAATGGAGTCACTTTTAAAGGACTCTAAAGGTCGCAAAGAGGAAGCAAGAAAGGCTATCACAGAAAAAAAGAAAGAAAAGCAGACACAGCTTGAAACATTAGATCAATTGATCGACATGTTTCATTCAAGTACCGTATCATCGAAAGAAGTCAAGCTGTTAATTCAAAAGACAGGTAAAATCTTTTCCGAGAAAGAAATAGAAGACCGCCTAAAAAAACAAGGAATCAGGCTGGAAAAAGGATCATCAAAAGCAAAAAGAAAAACCAGGCCAAAACTGGAACCATCTGTCATTAAAGGGATTCGGGGCGAGTTGGATACCTTAAAACTTGCATCTCTATATGATTTCCTTAATCTCGACAATACGACGCATACACTAAGCACCCGCTCTTCCCCTAAAAGCCTCTATAATCGTGCTGATACAATATACAAGGAGCTAAGCCGGATCGGCAAAACCGATGCGGACTCAACACTTAAAATGAACTTGGCCGGACGCGCAAAATCCATCTTTAAAGATAATACAGAAAAGCAACGTTATGATAACACGTTAGCAGTTGAGGTTTTGGCCGAACTTGAAAATCCATTAGAAATTGCTGGACGTAATAAATTTATTGAGACTAAAGAGCTTAACTCTTTGCTTCAGATCGCTAAGAAACTAGGAGTTACTGAAGAATATCTTACCATCGAATATATTGAAGATTATGCGGCCAGAAGAAAATGGG
>Ga0255403_1046_pt1 | contig 14230 bp, 12 predicted proteins | sample ANMaggSSYBR01G11_FD_182131 | JGI IMG/M metagenome (GOLD analysis project Ga0255403, IMG submission 182131) | Sediment cell enrichment communities from methane seep in Santa Monica Basin, California, United Staets - ANME aggregate JGI... | ecosystem: Environmental > Aquatic > Marine > Cold seeps >...
CGCCGACTTCTTATTTTATTTGTTTTTGGTCCATATTTAAGGCTTTCCGCAAATTGATGCGCGGAGGATGGCGACCGGATATTATTCATGCCCATGTCTATTCCGCTGGGGTGCCAGCAGTAATATTGGGAAAGATATATAAATTGCCAGTGGTTATAACAGAACACTGGAGTGGTTTCCCTCGTCGTATATTAAGGACGTTTGATATATTGAGAGCCCGTTTTGCAATGAACAGGGCAAAGATTTTACTGCCGGTTAGTCAGAATCTAAAAGAGGCAATAGAGTCATACGGTATTGAAAACAGATTCCAGGTTATACCTAATGTTATAAATACTGAAATGTTTCATCCTTTCACTTCGAAGTACAGGAATGAGAAAAAACGAATTTTATTAGTCGCATTGCTTTCGCCCATAAAGGGGATACCTTATTTACTGCGGGCATTAGCTCAACTTAAAGAAAAGCGACAGGATTTTGTTTTAGATATAGTAGGTGATGGGCCAAACAGACAGGAATATGAGGATCTGGTGAAAAAGTTGGGACTTGGCGATATGGTAAGATTTCATGGACTGAAATCAAAACCGGAAGTAGCAGAATATATGAGGCAATGTGATTTTTTTGTGTTGCCAAGTCTATGGGAAAATTTACCTTGTGTTTTGATTGAGGCAATAGCCTCAGGAATTCCAGTAATCGCAACTGATGTAGGGGGTGTTAAGGAAATGATAAATGAAAATGTAGGTATTCTGATACCTCCTAAAAACATGAAAGCTCTTGAGGAAGCAATTAAAGATATGCTATCTGACTGTGCAAATTATTCGCCGGAGGAGATTACAAAATATGCCAAGAAAAATTTTAGCTATCCAGCAGTAAGTCAGCAATTAGATGCTATTTATAGAAAGATGTTGGTAAAACAAGGATGATAAGTATGGCAAAAGAGAATAGCAATCCGCATTTGTTCCGAGTCCCAAAAGTTGAAACTGTGATGGGGAGGATGAATTTTGTTTTAAACAGATGTAAAGGGAAAAAGGTTTTGCATTTAGGTTGCGTGGATGAGGGCTCAACTGCAGAAAGGATTAAAAGTGGAGAGCTTTTACACTTTAAACTAATAGATGTTGCTACAGAGGTGATTGGTGTAGATATTAGCAAAAAAGGAATACAGCTATTACAAGAGCATGGAGCAGACAATCTTGTTTGGGGCAATATTGAACAAATAGATGAAATAAAAGAACTGAGAGGGCATAACTTTGATATCATATTATTGACCGAGGTGTTGGAGCATTTAAATAATCCTGGTTTTTTTTTGCAGGGGGTTAAAAAGCTGTTTGATCGTAATACGATTATGATTCTTACTGTGCCTAATGGATTGCGTTTAAGTGGATTAATGCACCAGATAAAAGGGTATGAATTTGTCCATCCTGACCATAATTATTGGTTTTCATATATGACCGTTAAGACATTAATGAAAAAAAATGGATATAATATTGAGGAAATGTTGGTTTACAGTTTTTTTAATTCACAACTGACTGTTAAAAACGTAATTAAAAAGATTTGGAGCATGATTCACAATAAAAAAAAGAAGGACAAGATATCTATAAATAATATTGAGAATATCAAAAAGGCACAAGATAAACCAAGCGTATTAAAATCTGGATACTTATTTTTGAAAAGAAGCCCTGAGCTATTACTTAGAAAATATATTCATAAACGAAACCCTTTTCTTGTTGCCGATGGCATTATTGTGGTTGTTAAACCTGAGATAGACGAAAACTAAACACAATGTCCAGTATCACAAAAAACAGCGCTATAGCTTTTTCATCTCAAATACTAACTTTTGCTCTGGGGTTTGCTGCATCTATAATCTTGGCAAGGGTTTTAGGGCCTGAGGGAAAAGGAATATATGCCTTAATAGTTCTTATCCCCGCGCTAATGCTTAAACTGGGTTCTTTAGGAATAGAAGCTGCTAATGTTTATTTCACAGGAAGTAAACGATATGAGATAAAAGATATTGTTTCAAACTCTTTGTCGAGCGGCATCTTATTGAGCTCAATCTTAATTTTCTTATTTTTGGGAGTATTTCATCTTGATATTTTCCAGAATTATCTTGCTTCAAATCAAATCAATCCTTTTTATTTGTGGATAGTAGTTTTAACGGTTCCCTTTTCGCTCCTTTCTGGATTTTTAGTAAGTATTTTTTTGGGGAAAGAAAAGATAACGATTTATAATAAAATAAATATATTTAACTCCACGTTTCAGTTGATATTACTCACCGTTTTCCTGGCGATACTCAAGAAAGGCGTATTGGGTGCGGTAATTTCTTATGTTCTTGGTATCATTGGTCTCGCTTTAGTTGTTATTATACTTATAGCCAAATTGACTAAGATTACCTTTTTTTTTAATCGACGGTTGCTAAAGGATTCAACAAAATACGGATTAAAGGCTTACTTTGGGAATCTTACTCAATTTTTAAACTACAGGTTGGATATGCTTTTAGTGGCTGCATTTCTTACGCCTGCTTCGGTTGGTTTTTATAGCATATCTGTTGGAATAGCTGAAAGGCTTTGGATGCTTCCAGGGGCAATTGCAACTGTGCTATTCCCAAGAATCTCCTCATTAAAAGACAAAGAGGCAAACAATCTTACACCGAGAATTGCCCGTCACACTTTCCTTATTATATTTGTTCTTGCTTTAATATTAGCTTTAATAGCCAGATCATTAATTAAAATTCTGTTTGGATCTGTCTTTTTGCCGTCTGTAATGCCATTAATGATATTACTGCCGGGTATAATTGCTTTAGGGGGTTGTAAGATACTAACTGCTGACTTGGCTGGCAGAGGAAAACCGCAGTTTGGCACTTATGCAGCTTTTGTTTCTTTGGCGGTAAACATTCCATTGAATTTATGGCTTATCCCAAAATGGGGGATATCCGGCGCTGCTTTTGCCTCAAGCGTTGCATATATTACAGCTTCTTTAATTGTAATGGCGGCTTTTGTTAAAATTTCTAATACATCGTGGTTTACGATTTTATTATTTAATAAGAATGATTTTCAGGATTATAAAAATCTGCTGGCTAAATTAAGAGAAAAAAGAAAACAAATGTCCAATCGTTTTTCGTTTTTTAGCAGGAATTGAGTAACGTTTTGATACAATAATATTTAGACTGCGCGTATGAACTTTATGATCCTGTTGTATTCGATAATCAGAAATGCCCAGTGGCGGAGATGATGCGGGAGATAGACCGGCAGGGCTGGGAGATCGGTCTTCATCCGTCCTGGTATTCGTTTGACGATGCGGACGAACTTAAGCGCCAGAAAGAAGCTCTGGAAAAGGCAATTGGGCACGAAATCGTCAGCGTCCGCCAGCATTATCTCCATTACGATATACGCGTAACGCCGGCAGTTCATGTAGCGGCTGGTTTCAAATATGATTCAACACTTGGATTTAATGACAACGTTGGCTTTCGATTCGGAACATCCTATCCCTGGCATCTCTATGACTTGAAGTCCGAAAAGGAACTGTCAATCATGGAAATCCCCTTAATCATCCAAGACGGCGCCATGCTTAATCCAGATAAAGGGATGCGTCTTGATGAAGATACTGCATTTAAATACGTAGAGCAGATAACCAAAGCCGTTGAAAAAGTCGGTGGTGTTTTGACGCTCCTCTGGCATCCAAACCATATTCTTAAAAAGGATTGGTGGAACCTCTATCTGCGGACCCTGAAACATCTACAGGAAAAGGAGGCGTGGTTTGGGACAGTGGGGGAGATTGGGAGAATAATGTTATCGAACCAGTCGGCTACTTAGGCATGGTTGCTTTGGAAAAAAACGCAAACTGAATAGAAGGAATTAGTTGAACCATGAAGACCGTTCTTGTTGTCTCTTTTAACTTCCCGCCTCTTGCAAAAGTATCGGTTGTCCGGGCCTTGAAATTTTGCAAATTCCTGCCTGAATTTCAGTGGAACCCATGGGTACTGACTGTTGATCAGCGTTATTATGGAAAGGCTATAGCTTCCGAACTACAGCCTGAAATGCATGCTCTGCATGTAAGCCGCCTACCCTATTTCAGAGTGCCTGCCGCCAGAACAATTATGGCATTACTATTTCCCCTGCTTGTTCTGCTGTTTGTCGCAAGAAACAGGCACAGAATAGATGCGATCTATATGGTAGGAAGTCCATTTCATCCCTTTATTATCACTCCCCTACTGACAAAAGCGTTACGCATACCAGTTGTGCTTGATTTCCGTGATTCCTGGAGTATGAATTTTGGTTATGACGGCCAACCCAGGCATACCGTTAGAATTTTAAAAAGAATACAACACAAATTTTATTTTCTAATAGAAAAAATTGCCTTGAGGTACACATCTGCTGCCACATTTGTCACCCAAATTTTGAAGACAGAATATATCGAAGCCCATCCAACATATTCCTCCAAATACCATACTATTTATAACGGGTACGACGAGGATGATTTCAAGGGGGTTCAACCGCTTTCACTTACTTCTGGCAAAACAATTATTGTGGCCGGCCAGTTTTCAATTTACCTTGGGAACCAGTTGGAAGAGATATTAAAGGCCGTGCATGACATTCCTAACCTCACTTTGATTTATGTTGGCAGCGAACATGAGATTATCCGAAACACTGCACATAAACTAGACATGCTGGAGCAGATGATTATTCACTCCTTTAAACCCTATAGCTACATTTTACGATTACTTGCCGGTTGTGATTACGGGCTATTATCAAATGGAGTAATTAATGGCCTTGGAACAAAAATTTTCGATTATCTGGCTTTGAAAAAACCCTGTCTTTGTCTCGTCCCAAAAGGCTCTATCATTACGCAACTTTTTGGAGATATAGTGGGTGTTTTAACATCCGAACCACCCCATAGCCGAAAAAAAATAGTACACAAACTCACCAAGCTTATGCAAAAAACCAGCATTAATACTGACGAACAACTGGTCAAATTCACCCGGCGTAACAGCACGAAAGAACTATCCCATATTTTAGACACCATCATACCAACACAATGAACATTCTAAGCCCCATGGCCACCGGAAACGGGGCCTATATCATCCACCAGATTTTAGGCAACAAAATTCCCAATTACCATATTTGTGGTTACAATCCCTATTGGACACTGTTTCCACCTGCGCTGCCTTTCTTATGCCGTCGGCAGGGTATTCCTGATATTATCCATACGACGCCGGATTATGCTGCCTTTTTTTATCAAAAATCGATCCCGCTTGTAATCACCTGTCATAATTATGTCCTTGACCGCTGGATGCGACCCTATAGCTCGTGGCTTCAAAGAATCCACTATACAACCGATCTTAAACTTTTTACTCGCCTTGCGCTAAAAAAGGCGCACACAATCACTGCGGTCAGTCAATTCACAGCACGCCTGGTTCAACAGGATTTAAAAAAAACTTTTCCCGTCCGAGTCATTTACAACGGTGTAGATACTGATAAATTTACTCCTGCATCTACTTATGATTTATTACCAAAGGAAATCAGGGTTTTATTCTCAGGCAATTTAACCCGCCGAAAAGGCATTCATTGGCTCCAATTGATAGCAAAACGCCTAAAAAAGAACGTCCGAATATATTATACCCAAGGGCTTCGGACCAAAAAAGCAATGCCATCTATAACAGGTCTTGAATCAGTCGGATGTGTGCCTTTTAAAGCAATGCCAGCTCTCTATCGTCAAATGGATATATTGCTGATGCCGTCGGTAAGAGAAGGTTTTGGTTTGGCCGTGGCAGAGGCAATGGCATGTGCTCTGCCGGTGGTGGCGAGTAATTGCTCCGCAATTCCGGAATTGATTGATGACAGCATGGGCGGGTTCCTTTGCCCTGTTGGAGATGTTAACGTGTTTGCGGAAAAAATAAATCTTCTGGCTGATTCACCAAAATTAAGATGTGAAATGGGAGAATACAACCGCTCAAAAGTTGAAAAAATGTTTACCCTTGACCGTATGGTAAATAAATACCGGGAACTGTTCGAGGAAGTGCTTGGCTGAAGGGTAATTGATCCTATAAAAATAAGCCGACATTTATAAATTGACACCATGTTAAAAAGCAGAAAATATCAGCATAATTTTTCTAAAATACTTCCCGAGGCAATGTTTGATCGTGAAAGTAGAGAAAGAAAAGCGCAAACAATGGTTGCTGTTTTAAGCGATTATCTTCGCTCTGACCTTAAGTCCTTTTCGGTTTTAGACATAGGCTCCTCAACAGGAATTATCGCCAACTATCTTTCAAAATATTTTGGCAAAGTAATTGGAATCGATATTGATGCGCCTGCCATTAAATATGCAAAGGATAATTTTATCAAGGAAAATTTAGTGTTTGAAATAGGTGATTCAATAAATTTGAATTTCCCGCAGAACATGTTTGACGTGGTCATCTGCGCCCATGTTTATGAACATGTGCCGGATGCTGATAGACTGATGACTGAAATCCATGGGGTGTTGAAACCGGGCGGGGTTTGCTACTTTTCCGCAGGCAATAGGCTAACGGTGAAAGAACCTCACTACAATTTACCCTTCCTCTCCGTTATGCCCCGGTCCTTTGCTCACCGCTACATGAGAATTACAGGCAAAGGGAAGTTTTATTATGAAAAGCACCTGAGTTACTGGGGGCTAAAGAGACTTGTTCGGAACTTTGAGCGGATTGACTATACGAAAAGGATAATTGAAAACCCGGATTTATTCCATGCGGATTACATGATCAAGCACGGCACGATGAAATCCGCATTTGCTCGATTAATAGTCAATTATGCATATTGGATGTGTCCGAGCTTCATCTGGCTGCTGCGAAAAAAATGTGACCTCCCTAATAGATTACTTTGATCGTAATTTCACAAAAACATCATGGTACCTCTTATAGATCTTTGCCCAATCAAATGTTGAATTTACGATCTCTCTGATTTGAGCCTTGTCTAAATTCATATCCGTTATCCTGCCCACGAATCCATCCACACCTCCCTCCTCGACCAAATACCCGGTCTTTCCATTAATCACCGCATCCCGTAACCCCTGAATATTGCTTGCAACAACGGGAAGACCACAGCTTCCCGCCTCAAGAGCAACAATCCCGAATCCCTCCACATCACCAGTAACGGTGATGTTAGGCATGATAAATATGTCCGAGGCATTGTAGATGAATTTTCGATCCTCGTCTGATAGCTCGCCTAAAAGCAGAACACGGTCTTGCAGGTTGTAGCGATCCACTATTTCTTGAATCGTTTTTCGTTCAGGTCCTTCACCAGCAACCACGTATAAGCAGGAATCTTCAAGGCGCGGCATGACATTTTCCACAAACCATGCCACGCCTTTTCTTTTTACCAAATGGCCGATGGTAAAAAGGATTTTCTTATTATTGAGGGATATGCCGATCAGATTCTCAAGCTTGCGGCGGAGTTCATTTTTTGACTGCTGGAGATATAGCCGATCCGGTCTTATCCCATTAGGGATAACTGTGCAGTTGGGACATGGAATTATGCGGCGTACACATTCATCACGTGTTGAATGACTGACGCATACGACCCCATCGAGTTTTGTTATGCACCAAGGTATGAACATCTGATAGAAGGAATTCTTATAGGTAATATCCAGCCCGTGTATGGTTACTGTTACTTTAACACCAGTCAGATGCTTTAGAAGAATTCCTAATGGAGCAAGAAGGCCATCGCAAAGGTGGACGAATTGAACGGAATATTTGCGGATCAGATAGAGCGCCCTAAAAAAGGAATAGGGGAAGAACCATAAAAGATGTTTTATCGACTTTGAAAGGGTGATTTTATAGGTAGATCCATGGGCTTGGAATTCTTTGATCAGGTTACAACTGTATGTCTCAAGCCCGCCTACCTTAGGCGGATAGTTCCTGGTAATAAATAGAATTCGTGATTTCATAACCCCCAATGGCCGTTTGTTACGATGTCATCAAAGATTCTGGGCAGTTCCTCTATCATATAAAGAGGGAGAGACAAAAGATCAAATTCAACTTGCACAGATTCTCCTCCCTGGCTGAGAGCGTGCGAAACATGCTGATATGAGGGTGCGTTTAAATCAAAACGAACACCGACCCGGACGTTTTTTTGATTAACAAATTGATGGAGTGACTTGAGTGATCCGCTCTTGCCTGCTTTAACCTCAATAGGAACAATTGCTTGTCCTAATTGTATGATAAAATCGATGGTCCATTTTTATTTTAAATATGCTGAAAAGAGGGGGTCTATTTTATGCATGTTATGCTTATTATAAGGGTATGTTGCCAACGATGCAAGCAAAATCCAGCAATTCTAATTATAGAATAATTTTTGCGAACCAAAAAAAATGGAATACCACGAAACACACGAAAATCACGAAAAAATAAGAAAATAGTAAAATCTACTTCGCGTTCTTCGTGTGCTTCGTAGTGAACAAACGGTTTCTAAATAAATTTATCCCCTTCGCTCCTTTCAAACCTCATCTGACAAATCTGCTCGGAAACAAGCCCTATCATGAATATGACTATGGAGGTGGTAAACAAAAGGGCGCTCATATTGGTAAAACGCCCCCAGGAAAGTAATGTATAAAGGTAGTAAAACAAACCTGTCAGAAATGTAAGAAAACTTACGGGAAGAAATATTCTGAAAGGGGAATAGAGTGTGCAGATTTTTATAATGATCATAAAAAAACGGACGCCGTCTTTGAACATGTTTATGCTGCTTTTCCCGGATTTGCGTGTCTTTGCCTTGACAGGAACATATTTTACCGGCCTTCCGTTTCTCAAAACACTTAGCGTCAAAGTTGTGGGATATGAATATGTGTTGGGAAGAAGATATAGTAAATTATGAGCAATATCCGCCTTGACTGCCCTAAACCCGGAAGTAAGATCTTCAACACGGAACTTTGCAACATATGATGCTAACCAGTTATATGCTGTGTTGCCAAAAGTACGTCCCAAGGAGGCATGATCTGCTTTCGAACGGGCGCCTACAACCATGTCAAATTCAGGAAAATGTTCAAGCAGTTTTGCTATATTGTCTGGATCATGCTGGCCGTCTCCATCCATGAACACCAGAATATTACCGGAAGCAATTCTTATACCGCTTTTAATGGCAGCGCCGTTGCCGATATTATAGGGATGGCTGTACACGGTAGCGCCTGAATTTTTGGCAACAGCCCCTGTATCATCTGTTGATCCATCATCAATAACGATGACCTCAAAATCAGGATAAAGGGCTCTCGTTTTTGAAACCAGATCTCCAATCGTTTGAGCTTCATTGTAAGCAGGGATGATTACAGAGACTTTTGTCATATTTATTTGCGCGGCCTTTCTTGGTTTTTACGTTCTCAGCGCCCTTCCTTTAATATTTTGGAGAGATTTTTATCTCGCTTTATCAAGCGAGATAATTTCCATGCTTTTTCCTTTTCTAGATCAGACATAACTATAAAAAGATTTCTAATATCCTCATTGTCTTGCGGCCCACCAGCCATCAGCTTCATGCCAACCAGATATTCCTTTGGATATGGATAAAGAGGGCCTGTATGGGGAGCGCTCATACTTTTTAAGCCTTCCAGCTCCCATTGATAATTTGCAATTAATATATCAAGTTTTTTGAATCGTTTTTCCGGATCAGTTATGATTATCAGATCATGTTTTAAGGGATCAAAAGGATCTTTAGATGCTTCAAAAGATTTAATCTCAAACTGCTTTCCAAGTTCTTGCTTTAAGAATGATGCGAATGCCTTTCCTAACTCGTTAATACTATTTTTTTCGTCACCACAATAAAAGAGCATGTCAAGATCAATTGTTGTTCTGGGTATGCCATGCATAATAACGGCCTCACCGCCGATAATCGCGGCAAGCCTTATAACATTAGCCTGCTTTGAAAAATTATCAATGCAATCTGTCACTATTTTCAATAAGCTTTTCATATGCTTCTTCCTGTGAAATACTATACATCTGTGCCATCCGCTCCAAGGTCTCATCCAGGCGCTTCTCTGCCTCTGATGATCTCTCCTCAGGTGTCAACCTTAAGAAGGCTTCTATCATTTCAATCCATTTTTTCTTCATAATATCAGACATAAAGACCTCTTCTCACAACAATGTCTATAGATTTTCCAAAAATCCTGCGCAATCTTGGTATATTTTTTATTTCAAATTCCCTTATCATTTTTGTAACCAGCCATAACATATACCAATATCAAACTAAATGCCACAATTAATAATATAGTTTAGTCCGGCAAGTTTTGTTTCAGGGGTGCGAAGCTTGAGTTATTTCCATTACCGCATATCCATTTGATTCATAAATCGGATTCCAGTATTCTTTCACAAAATTCAGAAAGCGAAAAATTGTCTTTTCCGAAAAATTGTCATGCAAATACTTATTAACAAGCTCGGTTCGCATCAGAATATGGGTGCAATCCAGGGATTGCAGATATGCCCGGAAATGCTGTTTATCTGCGGAAGCTTTGACCATGTTGTTTATGGTATTCATGCCAAATGATCTTTCATGATAATATGGCCTGTTTAGATAGTAGCCGCGTTTGCCGAGAAACATCAGGAAAATCCTGACATTATTTGGAAGATTTTCGTTTATATACTGCATAGCAGGATAGCTTCCTACGTTGCGGCTCAAAAATTCGTCTTTTGTTTCCTGATTAAGGATGTATTTTACAGGTCCTATTTCATTAAAATAATTCTTTAGATACAAGAAATTAAAAGCGATAAAGATTATCGTAACAGCAAATATGCCGATCAAACTGGCGCGGCGAACCAGATCGGATTTTTTGCCTGTCCATTCTGCAATATTCTTTATCCCAATAACACTCAGAATCGCCAGGAACGGGACTACCGGCAAGATGTATCTTATGCGTATAACCGTGAGAAAGTAAGCCATGAAGAGAAAAAAGACCGAAAAGAGCAAGAAAAATACTTTATCGCGGCTCAGCTCTCTGTTCAGAAAAGCAAAAGGAAGCATGGTTATTAGAATCGGGTTCAGGACGCCGTCAAAATACTGAGTAGAACCGTCCTTTCCCTGGAAAAACATTCGAATTGGAATGAAAAGTGTTTCCAGGAAACTCTCGCCGAACACAATCTCTCTTCTCTGAAAGATATTGGATGTCCATCCGCTTTCCGCTATTTGGGCTATACTTACCCCCTTTTTACCAGCATGATGAAGAAATTTAAAAAAATGGTCAAAGAGCGGATAGATGGGGTTGCCCGTCTGGATATAGTTTTTAATAAACCAGGGAGAAACAACAAGAAGTGCAATGGCAAAGAATACAACGCCATATCGCAGCGCCGGCAGTTTTTTTTTCGTATCTCTTGAATAATAGAAAACTATCATCAGGTTCAAAAAGAGCCATGCAATCAGGTCATTATACTTGGATCCTGCCGCAAGCCCCATGCAGACGGCTGACAGGATGAGCCATTTTGCACCAATGTAATCATCATCCCTCCATCTGACAAACGCCAGGACGCTCGCGGTTGCAAAAAAGACCATTCCAAGGTCTATATAGGCTGTTGTTGAAAGGCGGGCAACAGCGGGCCGGTCCCAAGACCGAATGCAAAATGGATAAACTTTGGAATTATATTATTATTAAAATAGAGGGGGATGAGATAAAGGAGATCAACGTTCATGGGATAATACGAAAAATCCGCCCACGGAATCTCGTAAAGTCCTCCATGAATGAGCCAAAGCTTGGGAATAGCAAGATGATAAATCAGGGCGTCACGGGATATTGGAGGGGTGATGTTGAGGAGGATTTCAACAATCAGAAATCCTGAAATATCAATGCACAACAGAACAGGATAGTAGTGATGTTGCCTTGCCGTTTCATTATCATGCTGTTGGAATTCCTTCCGTCTTTGTATCCTGAATCTGTCTTAAAAGATTTTTCCTTATTATTTTCAGGATTTTTTCTCTATCAGGCTGGTAAGCCGACATTTTGTTATTTTCTCCCTCGCGGACAACATCTTCAAGGTTTCTGCCCTTTTTTATACCCATCAAATGGTCCACTGTTTCGGTCAGCAGGCTATTTTCCCCGCTCAGAGAATACAGATCTATCAACGCAAGATGGGCAGTGATATTTTGCGGACTTTTGGCCATGAATTTCTTCCAGTATCGAATCGCCCTGCTGTTTTCCCCTTTTTCCCGAGAGGCCTCAGCCATTATAACAAGTGGGAACGTTCTTTCGGAACTCAGATCAAGCGCTTTTTGCGATTCTCTCAATGCCGACTCCGGCCTGCCATGTTTTAACAGAATAAAACTTAGGAGTTCGAGCGATTCAACATGATAGGGATTTTCTCTAAGTATTTTGGTAAGGTAGTCAAGCGCAACTTTATCATTACCCTTCCTCAATTCTATCATTGCCATGCCATACAAGGGTGCCATAAACCCTGGACGACATATAGAAATGGCCTTATTGTAATGAAAAGCGGCTTTATCATCCTTCTTCTCTGACAAGCATAACATGCCCATATTGTATTCGATATCTGCCCCTTGTTGAAGTCTCGGATAATTGTTCAGTTCCAGCGCCCTACTAACTTCTTGAAATGCCTTTGATCTAAATCCCCTGTTAAAATATTCTCCTCCAAGGTTGTTGTGGGCCCTACTCAGATTCGGCGCTTTTTTCACGTTATCCTCCCACAAAGCGAGATTAGATCTCAGGGTTTCATTACGCATAAAAACAGCCTGTCCCTGAGTAATCAGCAAAAATGCCGCTCCAAGAGCAACTGCAAATTGAATAGACTTTTTATAAGAAAGAAAATCAAGCAGATTCAGCATCAAGACGGCTGCGGGTACAAAAAATAACATTGATGGAATGTAGTTTCTGTGTTCAAAGGCAAGCTCAAGAGGTATGACAGAACCCTCGATCAGGTGATTCAGGAAAAAGAAAAGTATGCAAAAAGAAATGAGCGGTCTCCTGCGGCAAATATAGAGGGCATAGCCAGCGATCAGAAATATAAGCAATATGGCCGGCAGAGTGGTCCAGGGAGTAAACAGTGTGTGTGATATCTCAATATCGTGTAGCAACATCAAGCGAAAATCCACCGGATAAAGCAAAAGGGATATATATAATAGAATTACCCTGGGTTCAGTCAAAAGTCTTTCAACAAGTGTAAATGGTCTGATGTTATAACCACCAAGAAAAGATGAAAAATCCACATAAAACACACTGAGGCCAAGTAGAATCAAGAATGGAATAATCACAACTTTTGCGCTTCTCGTGATTGCCTTTAAGCTTACACCTTGTATAAGAAACAGGTCAAAGAGAAAGAGAATGACGGGAAGCATAGCGGCATTCTCCTTGGTTCCGAAGGCTAACGCTGTAGAAAGAACGCATAATACAAAGAACGACCCACTTCCCCATAAGCTATCGGAAATCCTGCATTTCAGATAGAAGTACATAGACATTATGTAAAACATTCCGGCCATGCTTGCCATTCTCTGAACGATATAACTCACAGATAGGACCTGCACGGGGTTCGCGGCCCATAAAAATGTGGCCATAAGGGCGATGGAATAAGCATACTCACCATAACGTTCCCTTAGAATCGGAAGCTTCAATGTTTTGTAAATAAATAAAAATAGAAATACAGCGGAAATATAATGTATTACTATGTTAACCAGGTGATAACCAAATACATTGAGACCCCCAAAATAATAGTTCAAGGCAAAACTAAGGTAAGAGAAAGGTCTTGCCATATTAGCATTGAAATAGAAGGTGTTTTTGATATCAGGATACGACAGGCTCTTTAGATGGACATTGATGTTATTGACAATATTTTCTTTATCGTCAAAGTGCCACTCACCGTGGAAACTGTTTCCATAGATGATGAGTAAAAATATAAAGAGAGCGATAAAGACAAAAAGATATCTTTTGTAATCAGGAAAACGGCGCCAAACATCTAAATCAAAATCACTATTTTTGCCGATCATTTCTCACCCATTTTGTCGGTATTTTCATTTCTTCTTATCCAATAAGAAAAAGGGATCTCAAAAGATCCCTTTTCTTGTTCAGCAGAACTCAATAGAATTAGAAAATTAAGCTCCAGATTCCTCGATACCACCTGAGTCAGTTAAAGTATATGTTACTTTGCCTTCGGCGTGTACAAAAGCCACATCGCAAGTAATAGCGCCTGTTGTAGCAACGTAAATAAAGTTATTACCAGTCTGGATAGTATCACTACTATCGAACCCATCTGGAAGAGCAGCGCTGTTATAGGTGTGACCAGTCCGAC
>Ga0255403_1047_pt1 | contig 14212 bp, 20 predicted proteins | sample ANMaggSSYBR01G11_FD_182131 | JGI IMG/M metagenome (GOLD analysis project Ga0255403, IMG submission 182131) | Sediment cell enrichment communities from methane seep in Santa Monica Basin, California, United Staets - ANME aggregate JGI... | ecosystem: Environmental > Aquatic > Marine > Cold seeps >...
CCATCCTTCATTTATCGGTTTACACTTTTGAAGAACCTCACGCAAAGGCGCAAAGAAAGGAAATAAAGAAAAGCTTTGGTAATTCACTGTCTTACTAAATACTGTAAATGCCAATAGTTAAATTGATTCAGGCCGGAAATTGCCGGAAGAACTTTGCGCCTCGGCGCATTTGCGTGAGATTGTTCTTTTTTAAAAAAGTGTAAACTACTTTTGAGATTATATGAAAGATGCCCTTTTTCCCTTCCAATTAAAAATCCAAAATTGCCTTTCAATTGCTGTTTTGTCAAGAGTGTAGACGCGACCCCTCTGGTTTTCCTATTCTATTTTTTCCTGCCCTTCTTTGCGCGTTTGCGTGAACCATTCCCTGTCTGTGTGGGTCTGCGGCTAATTCCCAAAATTGCCTCGACAGAGGCTCAGCTTGTTGAATAAAATCTTGCAGAGTTTGACCGGAAAGCACCTTTTCTGAATTATTATTCTATTTATCCTGATCTAAAAGGTGTAATGGGATATCAACCTGTTCTTTATTCATAATCTTTTTTACAATATCAATATCGAGATTTATCAATATAGCAATATCTTTATCAGAAAGGTTTTTCTTTTTCATATTCTGAATCAAATTAAAATATGTGCTATAGCTTCCCTCCTGTCTTCCCTCCTGCCTTCCTTCCTGCCTTCCTTCCTGTCTTCCCTCCTGCCTTCCCTCCTGTCGTCCCTCCTGTCGTCCCTCTTCTTTGAGTACACTTACCAGTCCCATAATTTCTCCTTTCTCGCTTAGATAACTATCACGATAGCGTATGACTTCCTCTTCGCTCAAATCGGCATAAAAGTCGATGAAGTCCGCATACTTTCGCTGCTTTTCCGGACTCGTCTCAAGCCGGGCCAGTCCAGTCTGCGCCGCCAGATACATCTCAAGACGATCCTCCGGCGGATAGGCCATGTTGGGTAAATTCAACCGCGCAACAATGTTGTCGCTGTCATAGTATCTGACAGATGGCAGGCTTTTGAGCTTGCACATCAGATATCGAAATTCCATATAGGCACACGAATCGCTGCCCAATCGCAGATAGCTCCGCTGGTCTCCTGTCCTTAAAAAAATCACAACCGGAACCACACGATCCGTTCCCATCAATTCCGCCAGATCCAGACAATAGCGGGCTAAACGGTATATTGAAAACTCGCTGGTTTTGGTCTCTTCTTCGACCACAAACAGAATGGCTTCCCGCCGGCCATCGGACCATTCCACCAAAAGCGGCGTATCCAGCTCTCGAAAACGCTCCCCTAACCGCTCCATTAATTGTTCCTGGCGCACGGGAACTATACGTGCTTCAGATAAATCCGATCCAGCTTCTTCCCCTGCAAAAAATTCCAGCGCCTGCACAGGATAGTCCAGAATCAGGTTCTTGAAATTCTGATCATGCATTATCTTACCTCTCCAAACCCCGGCAAGCAACTGAAAACTGATAGTCGTCTACCGCGTAATCTGCGCTTCTGATCCTCACATCTTCTCATCTTCTGCTCTTTTCAGTCCTCAGTCCTCAGTCCTCAGTCCTCCGTCCTCCGTCCTCTGTCCTCCGTCCTCCGTCCTCTGCCTTCCGTCCTCCGTCCTCCGTCCTCTGTCCTCTGTCCACCGTCCTCTACCCTCTCCTCTCAAAAGGCATATATTCCGGCACAATTTCCTTAAGCTTACTCTTAATCCCCTCCGCATCCCTATCATCAGCCAGCTTTACCAATTCGCTGATTTTCTTATCCAGATCACTTTTTGGGAGATAGTCAGGCCCCCTGTGATTAAGAATAAGGATTTTATCATGTCCTGTTTGATCAATCTCCTCTCCCACCACTATCAACTCTTCATATAATTTTTCACCAGGCCTTAGTCCAATAAATTTAATCTCAATATCCCTTTCCGGCTCAAATCCTGAAAGACGTATTAAATCTCTCGCTATATCCACAATCTTCACCTGTGTTCCCATATCAAGAACAAAGATTTCACCACCTTCACCCATAGCCCCGGCCTGCAGTATCAGTTGAACTGACTCCGGAATAGTCATGAAATAGCGGGTAACCTCCGGATGAGTTACAGTAACCGGCCCGCCCCGCTCAATCTGTTTTTTAAAAAAAGGAATAACACTGCCTGAACTGCCAACCACATTGCCAAAGCGAACAGCCATAAATTTTGTAGCACCGGAATTTGCATGGGCTTGCATGATAAGCTCAGTCACCCTCTTTGAAGCGCCCATGACGTTTGTAGGATTAACCGCCTTATCTGTCGATACCAGGACAAACCGCTCTATTTCAGAATCATGGGCTGTCTCAATAACATTTCTTGTTCCAAGTATGTTATTATACACGGCTTCCCATGGATTAGTCTCTATCATCGGTACATGCTTATATGCAGCAGCATGAAATACAACATCCGGAATATATTTTTTAAAAATGCCTTCTATTTCAACTTTATGGCGAATATCTCCCAGCACCGGAATATATTTTATATATGAAAAGTCCCGCCACATATCCATCTCTATATCATAAAGATTCTTCTCAGTGCGGTCCAGTATTATTAAACATGCAGGGTTATAATGGGCAATTTGACGGCAAAGCTCAGAGCCGATAGAACCACCACCGCCGGTAACCAAGACCCTTTTCCCTTTTAGATATTGACCGATCTTTTCTTTTTCCAGGTGTACCGGCTCCCGTCCCAAAAGATCTACGTAAGATACATCCCGAATCGATTTTATCGTTACCCGGCCATCAATCAACTCTCCAACACCCGGGATGGTCTTGTATTTAACTTTAGCCTGCTTGCAAATTTCCACTATCCTTTTCATCTGCTTACCTGTGGCTAAGGAAATGGCTATGAGGATTTCTTCTATATTCTCTCTATCCACGATCTCTTTGGCTTCAGCTATGAGGCCCAGAACCGGAACACCGTGTATCAACAGGCCGGCCTTATTGGAATCATCATCCAGAAAACCGACAATTTCATATTTCAATCGGGCATTATCCCTGATCTCACGCAGCATCTTTTCACCGGCATCCCCGGCCCCGATAATGAGCAGCCTCAGGCCTTTTTCTTCTGAATTTTTGTGGAAGATAGTTAGAGAATTATGATCGGAGGTAAAAAAAAGGCGAACAATTAAACGAAAGCCTGAAATAAAAATAAGGGTCAATACAGCGTCAATCACAAAGACAGAACGCGGAAATCCCTGAAAACGAAAAAGAATCAAAATACCTGCAATTATTGTTGCTGAACTTACTAAAGTGGCCTTTATAATATTTATGAGATCGGAAATACTCGTATAGCGCCACATGCCCCTGTAAAGCTTAAACCAGTAAAAAAATATAAGCTTGCAGGCTACAATGGGAATGATACTTTTTTTCAAAACAGCCAAATCTATGGTTGAAAGACTGAATTCAAACCGCAAAAGATAGGAAAGCACATACGCTGCCACCAGCAGAAACACATCGCCGGTTAACATGACCCAGAAATTTTTATTCCACCTCATATCATCCTTTCATTAGCCACAGACCCACACAGACTGACACAGACAAAAACTATCAGCCCTTCGGGCAATATCAGCTATATTGTTGCGAGGTTAGTATTTAAAATTCAACATATTTTATCGCGAAGCGATGACTATTTTAGCTCAGCCACAGACACACACAGAAACACGCAGACGAAATAACTTTAGGTTTTTCGCGAAGCGATGGCTCTTTTTTGTCCGGCGAAGTCCGCCGGATAAAAGTCCGTGTGAGTCAGTGTGTGTCTGTGGCTAATATTGTCCTCTAATTTTCGCCCACACCATCCCTAAATATTCATGAATCGCCTGCCCGGTCTTTTCCAGCGAACCCGCACTCGGAAAGAAAACCCCTGGCCTCAATCCCCCTTCCCTTTCCTTAACCATATAATCTGTCGGTGCAGGGATAGGATCCATCCCATGCTTCCTGAAAAGCCCCATCGCCCGCGGCATATGTGAAGCAGAGGTTACCAATATGAACCTATCCTTCCCGACGATCTCTTTCACATAGATCGGATGATCCTTGGTATCTATAGCACTTGTTTCAAGAACAATGTTTTCAGACTCGACTCCCCATTCCTCAGCCGTTGAGGCCATTACTTCTGCTACCGGCCTAATTCCTTCAAAACCACTTCTCCCTGTGAAAATCAGTTTGCTTTCGGGGAGCCTGTTATGAAGAAAGACGCCCTCGGAAAGCCGAATCATTGATGCATCTGACAGATATGTAGAAGGCGGCAGTCCTGGATCAACCCCGGACCCTCCACCTAATACCACAATCCACTTAATACCACAATCCACTTAATATCTTTTAGCTCCTCAAAAGCTGATATTGGTGGATATTTTCGCTCCAGCGGCTCAACAAGCATGTCCGACGCACCGTCATAGCTGAAAATGGCCAGAACAAGAGTACCTATACCTACAAGAACTTTCCCCGTCTTCTTTTTCCGAGTAAAAATCAGAAAGAACAAACCCAAAAGCAACAGAGATAGGCACAAAGGGATGGGCTGGAAAAATGGGCCCACTATTTTCTTAAAAAGGAATATTTCTTTTCTTCCCTTTCAAAATCTGCGTTAATCTGTGTAATCTGCGGATCATTTTCTTCTTTCTCTTCATTTCGTGCAATTCGTGAAATTAGTGGACCATTTTTTGCCCTTAAATCTGCGTCAATCTGCGTAATCTGCGGATCGACCTCTGACCTCTTCATCTCTGCGCTCTGCGCATAACCTTTTCCACCGCCCGGCAAGTATCCCGCATTTCATCAACACCAAGAGTAGGATGGACCCAAAACATCAAACTGGTTTCGCCAGCCTTTCTGGCAACAGGCAACCGCTTGCCCGGTCCGATTCCTGCTTTCACAAAGGCCTTTTCCAGATAAACCTCACTGCAACTGCCACTGAAACAGGGAATTCCTTCCGCTGTAATGGCATTCATAATCCGATCCCGATCCCATCCTTCCCGAAGCTTTTCAGGCCGAACAAAAACATAATATTTATAATACGCATGCCCAAACTCTTCCGGCACATTTAGAATCCGCAGAGCCGGTATCTTTGCAAAACCCTCCGAGAGCATTGCGGCATTGCGCCGGCGTATTGCCGACCATTCCGGCATTTTGCGCAATTGCACCCGACCAATGGCCGCCTGCATCTCCGTCATGCGCCAGTTTGTTCCAAAACTATCATGCAGCCAGCGGAATCCAGGCGGGTGTTTCTTGTGACAGACGCTGTCATAGCTTTTGCCATGATCCTTATACGCCCATGCCTTCTCCCATATCGCCTTGTCGTTCGTGGTGAGCATGCCCCCTTCGCCACCGGTAGTCATTATCTTGTCCTGACAAAAAGAAAACGCCGCCACATCCCCAAAACTCCCCACACGCCTTATCAACCCTGCTTCACCATCTACTTCATCCGTTCCGCAGGAACCCATCCTATTTTCTATTTCCTTTATCTTTGCGTGCTTTGCGCCTTTGCGTGAGATATTTAATCTGCATAAATCTGCGTAATCTGCGGATCGTCCTCCGATCCACGCCCCATGAGCTTGAGCGCAATCTTCAATAACCTTTAGATCATATTCTCCAGCCAGTTTCAGAAGCGGGTCCATATCACAGGGCATGCCGGATAGATGAACAGCAATGATCGCCCTGGTGCGGGAAGAGATAACGGCACGTATTGTATCAGCGGAAATATTCAGGGTATCGGGATCAATATCAGCCATAACAGGAACGGCCCCGCGCATAACCACCGCACTGGCCGAAGCAATAAAGGTATAGCAGGTAACGATCACTTCATCGCCAGCGCCAATCCCAAGAGCCTCCAGAGCAAGTTCCAGGGCAACACTACCGTTGGCAAGGGCAACAGCATATTTTACACCCACAAAATCAGCATATTCCTTTTCAAAATTCGTTACCTCAGACCCTGTCCATTGATTGACATCGCCAGACCGCAATACTTTTTCCACAGCCTTAATCTCATCACCCCCGAAATATGGCCATGAAGGAAATATTTTTGAATTTTGCTTTTTGACCTTTGAATTACTCATGTAATCTTATGGACATTTTCTTCGTAAAATTCCCGTGCGGTCACAATACGAACAAATTGATATTGTTTTAAATTGAGAAGATGCCTATCGCCAGAAACCAGAACCTCTACATTTGCAGCCAGGGCACAAGAAAGAAATTTTTCGTCATCTGCATCAGAACACACGCCGCTTACGACTTGCTCTACCTGAATGATGGTACACAACGATATAATCTTTGCAAAAAGTTCCTTTAATGAAGCTTTCTGATTGTCGATATATTGCTCAAATTTAGGATAATGCAGAACACGATAGGCTTCGTCTAAAATCTCAAGACTTGTGTAAATCCGCAATCTGCCTTCTTCAGCCCATTTCAATAATTGAAAAGGAGTGCCCCTCCATAGAATGCCGGAAATCAGCAGATTCGTATCAAAAACAGCATGTAAGTTCATTGCCGACTCTCGTGAATAAGCTCATTTAATTTCTCATCTGACAAAGGCGCTTTATTTTTCGTGACCATCTCTTCCAAAGTCCGTTGAGTATGCGCTCTTTTTAAGATAAGTTCATCATTTTCCACAACAGCCACAAAACGATCTCCACCACTTAACCATTTCTGAATATCCTCAGGTAAAATCAGACTTTTTCTGTCCTTGGATAAGACAGCATATTGACTGGCAACAGGCATGATATGACCTCCTCTATTACTAATTGATATTCTTAATACGCTTTCGACAGGCTCAATCCCCCTCTTCCCCCGAAGAAACATAGCCACTGAAAAATATCTTAAGGTTTTATTTTTGAATTCATCCAAGATTCCGCAGGAATCCATCCAAATCCCGAAGGGATTCATCCTAATTCCAAGGGGATTCATCCAGCGCCATGCGCATTGCCTTTTGCGCCCACGCCTCCCCATGAACCAATTTAATCCTACCAGGCTTTTCAGGCATAGCCTCAACCCACTCAAGCAGTCCTTTCTGATCCGCATGAGCCGAATACCCCGTCAGTTGATGCACCTTTGCCTTGATATCAAATTTCTCACCATCTAAAACCACATAACCCCCAGATCTTTTTGAATACTTGAGAATATCCCGTCCCGCCGTTCCCTTTGCCTGATAACCAACAAAGAAAACGTCATTCCTTTCATCTCCCAAACCCGCCTTCAGATGCTCAATAATCCGTCCACCCGTACACATCCCGCTTCCCGCAACAACAATGGCCGGTCCATCCATCTCCAGCAACCTCTTATGATCCCTGAACCTTTCCACCGCATAAAGCCCCTCAAAATCAACAGGATGATCCCCTTTTGCCATCAGCGCCTTTGCCTCCTTATCCCAATACTCGGAAAGACTCGAATATATCTTCGTAATCTCAAGACCAAGAGGAGAATCAATGAAAACAGGAATTTTGCGTTCTGTCTTTTGAGCTTTTCCTTCTTCTATTTTGCGCCTTTGCGCCTTTGCGTGAGAATTTCCTGTCAGTGTGAGTCCGTGTGGGTCTGTGGCTGAAAACAACCTGTCCATCTCATAAATCAGCTCCTGTGTACGTCCCAAAGAAAAAGCCGGAACATATACAATCCCACCATCATCCAGTGCCCTGCCAAGGACATTTCTCAGTACTTCAATTCTACTCTTTCTTCCTTCGTGATTCCGGTCTCCATAAGTAGATTCCAGGATCAACAAATCACAGCCCTCAGGCACATCCGGATCACACAAAATCGGCGTATCCTTAGGCCCCAGATCGCCGGAAAATACCACCGTCATGTAATCGGAGATATCAAATTGAATCCAGCAGGAACCAAGAATATGCCCGGCACAGCCGAGCTTGAACTTAATCCCTTTTTTCAGCTGGAATTTCTCCCTGTACTCAAAACCCCAGGAAAGCTCATCAATGGTTTTTAGAATCTTTACCGCCTGCCGCTCAGTCATGTTTGAAAAACCCATGGCATCTTCCAGCATTGGTATCAGCAATGCCTTGGTAGGATAAGAACATATAATCTCACCCGAAAACCCCTTTTCAATCAGCTCCGGCACACGGCAGATATGGTCGATATGCGCATGGGTAAGAAACAGGTAATCAACATCGGACGGCGCTACCGGCCATGATTTCATAGGAAGAACAGAATCATTACCCTGCGCAAGACCGCAATCCACCATAATATTAAGGCCGTTTGCCTGCAACAAGTGACAGGATCCGGTAACAGTATTCTCACCACCAAGGTGGATGATGTTTGGTTTTTTCATTATACTATTTTTTGCGTCTTTGCGCCTTTGCGTGAGATATTCTTTATCACCTTTGCCGGAACCCCGGCAGCCACAACATTATCAGGAATATCGCAATTTACAAAACTCATGGCCCCTATCACCGCATTTTCACCCACAGTGACTCCCGGCATTACAACACTATGACTCCCTATCCTGCAATTTTTCTTCAAGACAACTTCACCCTCTTTGCCATCAATCGTAGAAACCGAATAGATTGAGCAGTGCGAACCTATCTGCACTTCATCTTCAATGGTCACACCAAACTTCGCATTAATATACGTAAATGCCCCGATATCCGTCCTGTATCCAAGACTCAAATTATCCTTGTGCTGAACCACCCAGTTGTATTTGGTTGGCTTGCCTTCTTCAATCTCAGGATATTCCCAATCGTTGAACCTGTCCGTCATTATTATTTTCTCACGCAAAGGCGCAAAGCCGCAAAGATTTTAAATCTATAGCCCATTGACAACTCTTGATATACCATCACGCATTAATTCTGAACCAAAATTGATTAATAAACCCAACCTTTTGTCAGCCAGTCGCAGGTACGTCAACAATTGTTTCTTGTGCACCGGCATTACCTTCTCAACAGATTTCAGTTCTACAATTACCTTATCTTCAACAATAATATCTGCGCGAAATCCTTCATCAAATTTTATGCCTTCAAAAACAATTGCCACGGGCACTTGCCTTTCAACCTTCAATCCTCTTTTCTTCAACGCATGAGCCAAAACAATTTCGTATACAGATTCCAAAAGTCCCGGTCCAAGCTTTTTGTGAATTTGAAACGCTGTATCAACAATTATTTTCGCAATCTCATTCTCAGTCATAATTTTCTTTTTTTCCTCACGCAAAGCCGCAAAGGCGCAAAAAATATTTAAAATTTACTGCCAATGCATAATATGCTCTCATTAAGCGCTGGTTCGAAATTTATCCGCATTCCAACATAGTTGTGCTATATTGTTTTTATATCTTAGCGCCTTTGCGCCTTTGCGTGAGACCCCAAAAACTCTTGCGCCGTGGCGTGACCAGTCTGGCTGATCCCGTCCCTCCTCAACACCTTCCACACCGTCATCAAAATAATTTTCAAATCCAGCCACACCGACCAGTTATCCACATACCAAACATCCAGTTTAAACTTACCCTCCCAGCTTATCGCATTCCGCCCATTCACCTGGGCCCAGCCGGTAATACCCGGCTTTACCTCATGCCGCCTTGCCTGTTCCGGTGTGTAACGATCCAGATACTGCATAAGCAAAGGCCTTGGCCCGACAATACTCATATCCCCCTTGATCACATTAAAAAATTCCGGCAATTCATCCATGCTGGTCATCCGCAAAAACCGCCCCAGCCGTGTCAGCCGCTCGCTATCCGGCAGCAAATTCCCTTCTTCATCCCGCTCATCCGTCATCGTGCGGAATTTATAGATTACAAAGGGCTTGCTATGCAACCCCGGCCGCACCTGCCGGAAAAACACCGGCGAGCCGATCTTAAGACGTACCAGAATTCCAATAAGAACAAGGACAGGTGACAAAATAATCACAGAAGGAACAGTGGCAGTCAGATCAAAAAACCGTTTGATAAATTTTTTACGTGATTTACAAAAAAACATGTTCCTCATATGTTTTTCATCTTTGCACTCTTTCGTAAAATATTTTAATCTGCGAAAATTTGCGCATTGTTTTCTCATTCTTTATTTTTTTAATCTGCGTTAATCTGCGTAATCTGCGGATCACCAGCCATAAAGTAACCACCTGTTTTAGGAGCTCCTTTAAAAACAATCCTGTTTTCATCCCGTAGTTTTTTAATCCAGCGTTCGATGGTCTTTGCCGGAACATGAAGCTGTTCGGAAAGCTCCGGTATCCTCAAGCCGGGTTTATTTCTAATGCAAACAAGCAAGCTGTTTACTCCCTCACTTACTCCCTCACTTATCGACGCGAGGGTGCTGAAAGTCACCAGGATACCACCGCCAACCTCCTCCACATCAAAACTAACCTCCGGGTATGATTCAAGCTCCTTACGAATACGAATAAACCCACTGCCATATTTTTCGATATTTTTTGTCAGATAAAACGCTTCAGCGATTAATTTGTTACGGATATGCGACTGATAGAAATCAGTTTTGATTTCTTCAATGGTGAGACCACCATAGAGTTTCCCCGGGCTAAAAATAGTGATCCGATCATCAAAAATTTTAATTTGAATATCAGAAGAGTTGGCGTAATCCCGATGCACAACGGCATTCAACAAGGCTTCGCGCAGTGCGGGCAAAGGGTAAGCAAATCGCTCCTTGCGCTGCAGGCTGCCATCAAACTCGAACGCCACGCTGATATGTGAGATAAGAAACTTCATCGCCTGCTCAACCCCATCAAACAGGGTATCTGTAATCTGGCGATCATCTATAATTATGGTTGGGGTTTTTAAGCACAGTTCCCCCTTTGGCATTGGCAAAAGCCACGAGTGTTTCAATTGATTTACGGTCGAATGAAGATTTATATTCAAGTGTCAGCGATTCACCAATATGAATCAGCTCATTAATATTAGTTGATGCAACCATAGCAAACTATCCTGTTGATCAAAGTAAACGCCTTACCTCATGCCACCTTGCCTGCTCCGGTGTGTAACGATCCAGATACTGCATTAAAAGCGGCCTCGGCCCGACAATACTTATATCCCCCTTGATTACATTGAACCAAACTTCTTTTTAATCTGCGAAAATCTGCGTAATCTGTGGATCCATGCTGGTCATCCGCAAAAACCGCCCAAGCCAAATCAGCCGCTCCCCATCCGGCAGCAAATTCCCGTCCTCATCCCGTTCGCCCGTCATAGTCCTAAATTTGTAAATAACAAAAGGCCTGCCATGAAACCCAGGACGTATCTGCTTAAACAAAACCGGCGATCCGATTCTAATACGCACAAAAAAACCGATCAGAACAAAAATCGGCGTAAGAAGAATCACAGAAGTAATAGCTGCTGTTAGATCAAAAAGACGTTTCATAGTTTTAAATTAATGTTTCCAGTCCTTTCCGGTCAAGTAAGTTGAGCAGTTTTTTGGACGGACCGCTTGGGTGTTTTTTTCCGGCACCTCTCTTGTGAGACAAAGGGCTTCAAGTTCGTGCATTTTCCGCTTATTGATGAAACCGAGACGATGAAGGTCGCTTGCCGTCTCATGCACAGCTTCCAAAATGCAACTTTTGGCCTTAACTTTTCCGGTCATGGCAAATCTCCTGTAAGGAACCATCTCGAACCGCTTCGTCAAGCTGTTCTCTTGAAAAATTATCCTCTATTCTCTTTCCTGTTTCTCGACTTCCGGCTCTCAAATCAACCCAATGCAATTACAGGCACTGAAATAATCTCCCGTGGGACCAGGGTGTCTTCCTTTTGCATCAGTTCCCCTATTTTTTCAGCCCATTTCCCTGGAATATACTGCTCTCCACATTGGCGGCATTGGTTTAAAACGATACCCTTAAAAATTATCAGGCTGCCGTCTTTCTTTGTCATTCTAACAGAACCTATTGTTTGAATAACCTCGCCTCCACACTCAAAGCACCTCATTTAATTACCCTCCTCATCTTTGGGTTAACCCATTCTTCCGGATCCGGTTCGTATACTGTAATTATCCATAGTATATCATAGGCCACACCACATAGCACATGAATATCTTTTTTAATCCGGGTCTTTCCATAAACAAGACAGCTATGCCCCCTCTTATCCTCAGGATAATTCTCTATGATCTCTCCGTTCAAAAGCGCCTCTTTGACCTCAAGCGGATCAATTCCTCGAATAGAAGCTCTCTCCACTGCATGGAGTTTGAGCTGATAATTTCCTTTTTCTACCTGCTCTTTAATCCATTGCATCTTTATTGATATATTATTTCTTTCTGTCATATATGTCTATGCCTGCCTCATAAATAAACTTCACCAGCTCTCTTATCTTCTGCCACCCAACAATATCCTCAAATCTCCGAATTTTCTTACCCCCACCTTTCATTCCGACTCCAGGCTCTAAGACTCCCGACTATTTCTTGGCGCTTTGTGCCTGGCGTGAGGTTTAATCTGCAAAAATCTGCGTAATCTGCGGATCATCTCTAATCATTTTTTAATCCGTGTAATCTGCGTAATCTGCGGATTACATACTGGTCTTCACTAATTTTGAACCCACCTTCAACACATTTAACCAATTGCCTTCAGCACATTCACAAAAAGTCCACTGTTTTTCCTTGAATAAAACTGCTCAGCGGTCTTTCGAGCCGCTTTCTTATATTCTGCCAAAAGGACAGGGTTTTCACTCAATTCTTTAACGGCCATTGTGATACCTGCTACATCGCCGTTTTTCACCCATATTCCGCAACCCTTTTCCTTTAGCAGTCTTGTCAGGTCAGTTTCGTATTTACTTATAACAAGAACAGGCAAACCAGCCGCCATGTAATAATATGCCTTGCTTGGCGACATACATCCCTGTGTGCCATCCTCATAGGTGACAATTCCAATATCGCCCGATGTTATTGATAATGGAAGGATTTCTTCAGGCTGAAATGGCAAAAGGGTAATGTTTTTCAGTTGAAATTCTTCAATTGTTTTTTCCACCAATAACCATTTAGCGCCCTCTCCAATAAAAAGAAAGTGGATTCCCGCTTCCCTTCTCAGTTTTTTGGCCGTCTCCAGAATAGTTTCGATATCGTGGCTATGCCCCATATTGCCGGAATAAAGGATTGTTGTTTTTTCCAATAAATCATATTTTGCTGCAAACCGGTTTTGTTTCTTATCAAGAGGTTTGATAAGCTCAATATCAGCCCAGGGAGGGATACAGACTATCTTCTTGCCATCGGTTTTAAAAACATGGAATTTCTTTTCCAGCCGCATACTCATATCATGTGCAATTGTTATCATCTGAGCCGCATTTTCATAAACCAATCGGTTGAAATAATCCCAACATCCGGAAATAACACCTCTTTTTAACCTTCCGAGTCCAATAAGCATATCAGGATAAATATCGTAAACCAGCACTACGTATCTCTGTCTTCTGATATACTTAAAAAACAGACCAACAAGCCCAAGAAATGGCGGGTTGGAAACAATAAAAAGTGTCGAGTTTTTCGGCTGCTTCCAAACAAACCATAGTGCTTTAAAAAAATATTTAATCCATGACATAAATCGACTAAAGTAATTGCTTCGATCATATCCAGGCGCAGGTTCAATATGCAGGCGTGGATCTACATTGCAACAAATTGTGTCAGGATTGCCCGTAAGCAATATAGATTCTGGCCATATTTTCGCCACATCCTCGGCCAGTTCCCGAAAAAGAGGACCTGTAGCCTGATTGAGAAAGATAATTTTATATTTTTTCTGAGTTAACATGTTAGATTAAAAAGCCTCCGATTCTGCTCAACCACCCCATCATCCTGCGAAACTTGATGCCCGTATTCCTGCGCCCTTTCAGACCATTTCATATATTCCTCATCATTCATGTCAACGCACCTTCTTGCCGACACTCAAACTGTATGCTATTTTATATGCATTTATTATTGTGCTAAAAATTTTCTGTGGTCTATATTTCTCAGCTTTTTTCAGGCCTCGCGGCTGATATCTATAACGAGACCTTTGAATAATGCTATTTTTCAAAATTGGGTCCCCGTATCATTGTTTTTGCCTATTGTTTTTCAAATGTAATTTTACAATATGAACAAATACTTTTGAATCTGACCTGCATTTATCCTGAAATCACATTATTCCCCTGCTGTAATTCAAAATCTTATCCACATAAACCAGATCAGCATAACAACTATCAATCAAAGGGTCGATAAAAACACCTGCGACTTTCTTTAATACCAGATTGTCAGCATAAACATCATCAAAATTCAACAATCCGACAACATCGCCTGTAGTTAATGCAAGCCCCTTATTCATGGCATCATAGATACCATCA
>Ga0255403_1050_pt1 | contig 13916 bp, 10 predicted proteins | sample ANMaggSSYBR01G11_FD_182131 | JGI IMG/M metagenome (GOLD analysis project Ga0255403, IMG submission 182131) | Sediment cell enrichment communities from methane seep in Santa Monica Basin, California, United Staets - ANME aggregate JGI... | ecosystem: Environmental > Aquatic > Marine > Cold seeps >...
GAGGTGTTGGAACAGGTTTTATAACATAAATCATATTTCATTAGCGAGGAGAAAAAAAAGGGAGTTCCGCTTATAAACATTTTCAACATAAACTTTGTGGCTGCTGAAATATTAAACACAATCGTTGGAAGTTTCGGTCTTGTGACCGTAGCGCCAATCACTGCTGTTGCAGGCGGTATAATTTATGGCCAACGCTCTTAAATAAAGGTTAAAGATAAGACAAACAAAAGAGGACAAACGAGTTATGAAATATCATATAGTAAAGGACGACGATTTTTTTATTGTAAAAATCTCAGGTCAACCCAAAAAGAATGAGGCTCTTCAGGTCAAAAGTATCCTTTCCTCTTATCTCAAGGAAAGAGGCATAAGAGTAATTATGGATTTCAAAGAGTTAGAGAAGTTTGAACCAATCACCCTTCTGGGAGTTTTAAATGGTATGAAAAAGGAGATTGACCTTCTCGGAGGATGCTTAAAGCTATGTTCCTTGAAGCTGGAGATACTAAACTATTTTAAGGAAAATCGCATGGATCAGTTCTTTAAGATTTATGAGGATGAAGAAGGCGCAAAAAAGAGTGAATGGAGAAATTATGGTAAAAGATGACCTGATAATAGAATTGCAGCCCAACATTTTCCGGCTCAAGGGAGAGGATACCAGCAGCCACAGCTACATGATCAGGGGAGATTATAAGAATGTTCTCATTGATTCAGGAGTGGATAAAAATTTCTCAAAATTGCAAAAATCCTTGCTTACACTGGGACTCAAGATCAGAGATATAGATATAGTAATCAATACCCACGAACATTTTGATCATATTGGAGCCAATCGTTATTTCCAGGATTATTCCCTGATTGCTGCCCATCGCTTTGCTGCTACCAAGATTACCGTTGAAGATAGATACGTTACCATGTATAAATCCGGCGATCTCAACGAGCCATCTCTTAAAGTTCATCTCTGGCTGGAAAACAGATTTCGATTTGATCTCGGGAACTACATCCTGGAAGTAGTGCATACACCCGGGCATACTTCCGGTTCAATTTGCATTTATGAATTTACCCGAAAGATCCTTTTTACAGGGGATACTCTATTTGCCGGTGGCACACTTTCCTATATTGGCGAGTCTGGAAGTGTTGGCGATTATATCAATTCAATCAATCTGTTGGAGACAAGAAAAATAAACGAGCTCTATCCAGGACACGGGAGGATTTCAAACACCCCGGAAGAGGATATGCAAAAGGCCATTCTGAATGCCAGGGCGCTTTTGAGGGACGAAGAGGGCGTAGAGATTACCGATTTCAGGGAGGTTCCTTAGATTTTACCGGACATTTGCTACCGCCAGGCTGATCAACTTGTGTATGACTATCACACATCTCATGTCAAATACTGTACCCACGGTTGAGTTGACATCCACCTTCCCCCTTTTCTTAAATTTCTCCGTTTAAAACTTTTCGAAACACTTTTATTCTCGATGCCTGTCTTTTTCAATTCAGGTTTAACCAAAATCTAACACAATTGTCATTTTGTTCTAACAGATAGATATAAGAATAGCCGATAACTCAAGATTAAATTCTATCCGAGAATGGGTGGAAAAAATTAAATTTAACAGGAGGAAACAGATGAAAAGATTACACTTAAGTCTATTACTTTGTTTGAGTTTTGTGCTTTTGACCGGATTCCAGGCCAGGGGAAGTGACCTGGCGGACATCCTGGAGCAAAAAGGAATTATTACCGAGGAAGAAGCAAGAGAAGCAAGAGAAGATAAGGCGAAAGAAAAAACTTTTAAACTTTTAGAAAAAATAGAAAAAATTGATTTCAAGGGGGACCTGAGGCTGCGCCATGATACTCAATGGAGGGATGAGGGGGATGACAAATATGACCGCAATCGTGAGCGGCTTCGTCTTCGTTTTGGTTTTGACACGAAAATAACAGATACCACAAAGGTTGGGGTCAGGCTGGTTTCAGGATCAGGCTATCAGAATACCACAAACCAGAGTTTTGACGAACATGCTCGAGGCAAGCAGATCTTTATCGACAGGGCATACGCGTCCTGGCAACCTGCTGATTTTTTTAAGATCACAGGCGGGAAACATAAGAACCCCCTGTTTACTACCCCACTGGTCTGGGATCCTGATGTCAATCCTGAAGGAGTTTCAGAAAGCCTCAATTTTAACATTACAGACAGTATCAGCATCTTTTCCAATCTGGGTCAGTGGTTTATTGAGGAATTAAAGATAAAGGACAGCGATAGAGATCCGACCCTCCTTGTGTTTCAATTAGGCACTCAGATCAAACCATCCAAAAAGATAAAATTTGAGTTAGCAGGCACTTATTACGATTTTAAGAACCTGGATGAACTTGAATGGGACAAAGACGGCGCACTGGATGAAACAGACACATTTTTAGGATACAACAACAAGTACGGCCAGCAGATGATTTTCGACAATGACAAGAAACTTCTCAATGAATTCAAATGCTGGGAGCTGGCGGCAAAAGTTAATATAAAAGATGTCCTGCCCGTGCCATTTTCCATATTCGGGAACTACATTATAAATGTAGGCGCTGATATTGATGAACTCATGGAAAAAGGGGTTGATCCCGGAGATAGCGATCCTGCAGATCTCGCTGCCTATGGGGGTGATGATCGTGACACTGGCTGGCTTGTAGGTTTATCTGTTGGGAACAAAAAGAAAAAAGGGGATTGGTACGCAAAATATCATTACCAGGTATTGGAAGATTATGCATTTCCGGCTGTGTTCGTTGATTCCGACTTTCACGGCGGAGGAACCAATAACAAAGGACATTATATTCATGGCAGGTATTTTCTTGCCGATAATATTCAGGCCAGAGCCACTGGTTTTTTTACCGAACGTGACGATGAGCGCAAGGATGAGAAAAAGGACGAGGATCGCGTGCAGTTGGATATAGTCATTAACTTTTAGGGCTAACGGAAATCTTATTATATTCTAACAATAAACTAACACTTAAGCTTTAAGGTAACCATATTAAAAAGGGAGGAAAAATATGAAAAAGATAAACTCTATTGTCGTAATGGCGATTGCCGGCTTGTTTTTTATTGCTACAAATCCTGCACAGGCCGTGAATCTTGTAATTAAGGGTTCAACCACGGTTTTGCCGATTGCACAGAAAACAGTGGAAGCTTACATGAAAGAGAACCCTGATATAAAAATATCTCTTTCCGGCGGCGGGTCAAGCAATGGAATCAAAGCGCTTATTGATGGAAGCACGGATATTGCAACTGCCTCACGTTTTATCAAGGATAAAGAGATAAAGCTGGCAGTTGAGAAAAATGTGTTTCCAGTTGCTTTTGCCATAGCCTATGACAGCATCATTCCTGTCGTACATCCCAGCAATAATATTAACAACCTTACACTTGATCAGCTTAAAGCCATATATACCGGCGAGATAAAAAACTGGAAAGAATTGGGGGGACCTGATTTGCAGATCGTTATGAACTCACGCGATACTTCTTCCGGGACATTTGAGACATGGGAAAAGAAAGTAATGAAAAAAGAAAGAATTACTCCCAGGGCTCAGGTCATGGCTTCTAATGGAGCAATAGTTCAGGCTGTTTCGAATAATAAATATGCTATAGGATACATTGGAATTGGTTATTTAACCCCAGGCGTAAAGGCGCTTAGAGTAAATGGCATAGAAGGAACAGAAGAGACAACTTTGAACGGGTCATTTCCAATAAGCAGACCTCTCTTCATGTTTACAAATGGCTGGCCAAAAGGCGAAACGCTTGACTTTATTAATTATGTTATTAACCCCGAAAAGGGGCAAAACCACGTTGCCGCCAGTGGATATGTGCGTTTGTATTAACAATAAGGTAACGGTTTACGATTCACAGTTCACGGTTAGAGAGCGATCAAGATGCCTCATTCCCCATACTCCAGTGTGGGAACCCGGACGGTATATATTTTCACGCTGGAGCATGGGAACCAGAAAAACAGATTTTTGGTTATTATTATGGCAAATACTCGTCAGATTACAGAGCGGACTATGCACACACTCTTTTTTGTTGTAGCATCGGTTTCAATAGTGATGCTTTTCATGATTATGATATTTCTTTTCATGGAAGGAATTCCAATTTTTGATGAAGTTTCTGTTAAAGATTTTATTTTCGGAAAATACTGGTACCCCACATCAGAACCCCCTGATTTTGGAATTTTGTCACTTATTGTAGCTTCATTGGCAGTTACTTTGCTATCTGCCTTAATATCAATTCCACTCGGGATACTCACGGCAATCTATATCGCAGAGGTAACATCAAAAAAGATTAGTGAGATTATCAAGCCCATGGTTGAGCTTTTAGCTGCGCTTCCTTCCGTTGTTATTGGTTTTTTCGGGATGGTTCTTGTAGCTCCTTTTTTGCAGAATGTTTTTAATATCCCAACTGGTTTGAATCTTTTCAACGCGTCATTAATGCTGGCTTTTATGTCTATCCCTACTATTTGCAGTCTTTCTGAGGATGCAATTCACAGCGTTCCGAATTCTCTTAGAGAAGCCTCTTTGGCATTAGGCGCAACACCTTTGGAGACTATTTTAAAGGTTGTTCTTCCTGCTTCACTTTCAGGTATCAGCACTGCTGTAATTCTGGGTATGTCCAGGGCAATTGGCGAAACAATGGTTGTGCTTATGGTAGCAGGAGGGGCTGCTTTTATACCGGAATCTATATTTGATCCGGTAAGGCCGATGCCGGCCAGTATTGCCTCAGAGATGGCTGAAGCCCCATTCCGCGGCGATCATTATTATGCTCTTTTCGCAACAGGGATAGTACTTTTTCTCTTCACGCTTCTTTTCAATATTGTAGCGGATCATATTGCTTATAAATATAAACAGGTAGGTGAGGCAACGCTTTAAAAAATTGAAAACTGACTATTGAAAATTGAAAATTGGTGGTACGCCTTCGGTGTACTAATTTAAACAATTACAAGATGTTAAGTCGTTTGGGAAACTTTTATATTTAAAAGCGCTAAAGTGTTACAAAAAAAAATGTAAGGGCTGGAAATAAAATGTCTGTCTCAAAGTCTTCTCTGCAACGCCGTAGAAATCTTTTGCAGAAAATTGTGTTCAATGTTTTTCGTCTTGCAGCTTTAATTAACGGGCTTGCGTTGTTTATTATTGTATATTTTATGATTGCAAATGGATGGAGAGCCATAAACTGGACATTTTTGACGCAACCACCAATGGATTCAATGACAAAGGGTGGCATCCTTCCATGTATTGTGGGAACTTTGTGTCTTAGTATAGGAGCCATTTTAATCGCTATGCCCATTGGGGTAGCGTCTGCGATATACCTGAATGAGTATGCAAGACCAGGCCTGCTAATAAGGGTGATCCGGCTAGGAATAAATAATCTGGCGGGTATTCCATCTATTGTATTTGGCCTTTTTGGCCTGGCTTTTTTTGTTGTCTGGCTAAAAATGGGGGTTAGCATAATTGCAGGGGCTCTTACTCTGGGGGCAATGACGGTGCCTGTTATGATAGGGTCAACCGAGGAAGCTTTAAGAGCTGTGCCTGATACATACAGAGAAGCTTCGCTTGGACTTGGTGCTACTAAATGGCAGACAATTTATCGTGTTGTATTGCCAACGGCTTTGCCGGGAATACTTACAGGAACAATCCTGGGGATAAGCAGGGCCGCAGGAGAAACAGCTCCTATTATGTTTACTGCCGCTGTGTTCTTTACACCCAGTTTGCCCGTATCTATATTTGATGAAGTAATGGCATTGCCATACCATATTTATGTTCTTGCTACAGCCGGGACAGAGATCGAAGCAACGCGTCATCTGCAATACGGTACATCACTCGTGCTGATATTTCTTGTTCTGGGCATGAATCTTATAGCAATAATTTATCGTTCCCGTCTCAGAAAGCGTATGCAGTAATAAGAGTGTCAAGACTTTTGGACTAATATAAACAAGCCACCCCTTTTGGGGAAAGTGTTACGTATAAGGAAGCTCTGTGGATAAACCTGTAAAAATAGAAGTAAAAAATCTGAAATTTTATTATGGTGCGTTTCAAGCGCTGCATAATAATTCTCTTGATTTTCATATAAATGAGGTGTCTGCTCTTATTGGGCCGTCAGGCTGCGGTAAAAGTACTTTTTTGCGCTGTTTGAACCGGATGAACGATTTGATTCCCATAAGCAGAGTGGAAGGTTATATTTTATTAGACGGCCTTGATATTTATGATCCTTCGGTAGATGTGGTAATGCTTAGAAGCCGTATCGGTATGGTATTTCAAAAACCAAATCCCTTTCCTAAAACAATTTTTGAGAATGTGGCTTATGGTTTAAGAGTAAATGGCATTAAAGATAAGGGCCTTATTGAAAACCGAGTGGAAGAGAGTCTTAAGCTGGCGGCTATCTGGGATGAGGTTAAAGATAGAATCCATGAATCGGCCCTTGGCCTGTCAGGAGGGCAGCAACAGCGATTATGCATAGCCAGGGCACTGGATGTGGAACCCGAAATATTGCTAATGGATGAACCTTGCTCGGCTCTTGATCCTATTGCTACCCAAAAAATAGAAGAATTAATTTATCAATTGAAGAAATCATTTACCATTATAATTGTAACTCATAACATGCAGCAGGCAGCCAGGGTTTCAGACATAACAGCCTTTTTCTATCTGGGAAAACTTATTGAAACAGGTGAAACCAATGCCATTTTTACAAGGCCGAAACTTAAGCAAACAGAAGATTACATCACCGGAAGGTTCGGATAGAGACCTTTGAAAAATGTTCAATTTTGCTCAAGTTCAAGGAAGGCGAAGATTTTAACCGGAGGAATATATCGAATATTTTGAGGATTAAAATCTAAGCCTGACGCCGAAATTGTGCAAAAGGGGGCGTTTTGCAAAGGTCTCGGATAACAAATGGGGGAATTATCATGACCATACATTTTCAAAGAGAACTGGAAAAAATAAAAAAAAGAATTCTTTCACTTGGCGCTATGGTGGAGGAACGTGTTCGCTTGGTAATAAGGGCTTTAGAGACAAGAGATGGTGATGCTGCAAAAAAAATTATAATTTCAGACCATGAGATCGATGAGATGGAAGTAGAAATAGAAGAAGAATGCCTGAAAATTTTGGCTTTGTATCAGCCGGTTGCTATTGATCTGAGATTTCTTGCAGCGGTAATTAAGATAAACAATGATCTGGAAAGGGTTGCTGATGAGGCGGTGAACATCGCAGAACGGGTACAGGTTATTGCCAGACGGCAACGGCTTGATATCCCTTTCAATCATTCTTTGATGGCTGAAAAAAGCGAATTCATGCTCAAGAAGAGCCTAGATGCCTTTGTAAACATGGACGTGGACATCGCTTTGCGTGTTTGCACCTTAGACGATGAGGTGGATAATATGATGAATGAAGCCTATGACGTGGTCAAACATGCTATTGGCGAGCACCCCGATCGTGTGAGTTATCTGATTAACCTGCTTTTGGTTTCCCGCCACCTTGAGCGGATAGCAGACCATGCCACAAATATCGCAGAAGAAGTAATCTACCTTGTAGAAGGAGAGATTGTCCGGCACGGGAACTATTTATAAAGTACAGCCCGTTCGATACAGTTTTCGATTTCCTGGGAATAAAAGGATTGCTTTGTCGTTCCTCACTCCTCGCAATGACCACTCGGAACAAGGGGTTTTCGGTCAGCCACGAATTAACACTTTAAACTCTGATAGTTTCCTGTTATATAAAGATATTGGTAACGATTCAGGTGGATAGGCTGAAGGTGGAAGGCTGAAGCATATCCACCTGAAGCGGATATCTTTTTAAAAAGCTAAAATGTTACAATATCTGAAATTACCTTATCAAATATGAAATCAGCAAATGATATCCCGGAAGAACTGGCAGAAGAAGCAAAGAATAAGCTGGATTCTTTTATAGCTGCAGCGGAGAATGCAAAGGTCGAAATCAGGCATTATCCTGAAATATTTGCTGTTATGAAAAAGGTTTTTGCTTTCAGTGATTTTGTTGCCAGAAGCTGCATACGTAATCCACAGATACCGGCTGATCTTATTATAAGCGGCGATATTAAAAGACGGTACGCAAAGGGTGAATATGATAATAAGCTTAAAATCTTTCTTTCTGAGGCAAAAGAAAATAATAATATTTCCAGTACGCTACGTCGTTTCAGAATTCGCGAGAAAGTAAGAATTGCCTGGAGGGATCTTGCCGGCTGGGCAGATCTTTTGGAAACCATGGCTGATCTTTCAAATTTTGCAGATGCATGTCTCGAAGAGGCTCTTTCAATTCTTTATAAATCTCTCTGTTCTGAATATGGCAATCCTACAGGAGCTGATGGCTCTCAAGAATATCTTGTGGTTTTTGGTATGGGTAAACTTGGAGCAAGTGAGCTTAATTTTTCTTCTGATATTGATTTGATTTTTGCATATACTGAAGCCGGGAGAACAAAAGGTAAATCAAAGTCCATCAGCAATGAAGAATTCTTTGTGCTCCTTTGCAGACGTCTTGTAAATGTGATTGGCACAACCACTCCGGATGGACTTGTTTTTCGTGTTGATATGCGGCTTCGGCCTTTTGGCGAAAGCGGGCCTTTGGTTATGAGTTTTGACAACATGGAAGATTATTACCAGAGACAGGGTAGGGAATGGGAACGTTATGCCTGGATCAAGGCAAGGGTGTTGGCCGGTAACAAAGAAGCAGGTAGAAGACTTTTGGACAGACTTAAGCCCTTTGTTTTTCGTAGACACCTTGATTTTGGAGTTTATGAATCTTTAAGGGATATGAAGCACAAAATATCTCTTGAAGTACGTCATAAGGGAATGGATGGGGATGTTAAGGTTGGTGCCGGAGGTATAAGAGAGATAGAATTTTTCGGACAGATATTTCAGCTTATACGTGGGGGAGTAGTGCCTGTTCTTCAGGAGCGTAGTATTCTGAATGTGTTAAAAATTCTTGCGAATAGAAAGTACATTCCACAGGATGTTTGCAATGATCTTACAGAGGCATATGAGTTTTTACGAAATACAGAGCACCGGCTTCAGGAATTTTCTGATCAGCAGACCCATAAAATTCCGTCGGATCTTGTTGGTAAAGCACGTCTTGCCGCATCAATGGGTTTTGATAAATGGGAGTTTTTTGCTTTAGAGCTTAAACGGCACATAGGAAGTGTTCACTATCATTTTAATAAATTGCTTGCCACTGAAGATTTTGAGACAAAAGGCGAAAAAATTGATAGTGAATTGAAAAATGTATGGCTTGATCTGATAGAAAATGACCATAGCAATAAAGTGCTTTTTAATGCTGGATTTGACGGGCCGGATGAAGCATTGCGTTTGTTGGAACATCTTCGTAATGATCCGGGAACACGGTTACTGAGTAATGAAGGGCGAAAATGGCTCGATAAGCTTATCCCGCTTGTGTTGAAGGAAGTCGGAAAATCCGAACAACCATATCTTGTTTTAAACCGTATAATCGATTTGATCAAAGTAATAGAAAGGCGAACCTGTTACATAGCTCTTCTTTTGGAGAATCCTGATGCTCTTGTTCATCTGGTTAGACTTTCAAATGCAAGTCCATGGATAGTTTCTTTGCTGGCGCTCCACCCTGTACTTCTGGATGAATTGCTTGATGCCCGCACCCTATATATACCACCTGAAAAATCTGATATTGTAAATGAGATAAGAAAAAAACTGCACCATATACCTGCCCAGGATCTTGAATATCAAATTGAAGAATTGTGTATTTTCAAACAGATCAATATATTGCGTGTCGCGGCTGCGGATGTTACAAATGCCCTTCCTCTTATGAAAGTAAGTGATCATCTTACCGATATTGCCGAGACAATAATTAATGAGGTTCTTGAACTTTCCTGGAATCATTTAATTAAAAAATATGGAAAGCCTACCTGCCTTTTTGACGGAAAAATAAGCGAAAGGGGTTTTGTTGTTATAGCCTATGGCAAGCTGGGTGGTATTGAACTCGGTTATGGCGGCGATCTTGATCTGGTTTTTCTTCATGCAGGGACTAATGGACAAACAAAAGGCGGAATACGTCCAATAGATAACGCTCAATTTTTTGCCCGCCTGGGGCAAAGAATCATTCATATTCTAACCGCGCATACTTCTGCAGGAAGCATGTATGAAACAGATATGAGGTTGCGCCCAAGCGGAAGCTCCGGTCCTCTGGTTTGTCACATCGAAGCATTTAAAGAATATCAGGTTGAAAAAGCCTGGACGTGGGAACATCAGGCCCTCGTTAAGGCAAGAGCTGTAAGCGGAGATATTAATCTGGCGAGGTATTTTGAACAGATACGCAAGGATGTGCTTACTCTTTCACGCAGCAAAACCAAGCTTCAACAGGAAGTCAGGGAAATGCGGGAACGTATGCGCAAGGAGCTTTTAAGCCCGGAGCCAGGGTCTTTTGATCTAAAGCAGGACCAGGGAGGTATGGTTGATATTGAGTTTATAGTTCAGTATCTTGTACTTTTGAAATCCAGCGAATATAATGAACTTGCCGGATGGACAGATATTGTGCGCCTTTTGGAAACATTGATTGAGACAAAGATAGTGGACGATTCTACGGCACGTTTTCTTAAGGAGGCCTATCTGGAATATAGAGCATCCGCTCACAGGCTCAGTCTTCAGGAAAAACTAGCTAAAGTATCTGATAATGAATTTATTGATCTGCGTGAGAACGTAAAGAAAATCTGGAAAACCATAATTGAGAATGACAATTGAGGACCAAAGCAATTTAAAGTGTCCCGCCTTGTGTCTGTGGCTAATCAGAAAGAATTGCAAGGGCGTTTTCTGGAAGGATTTGACAATTACATCGTTTAACATTACTTAATGCCTGAACGAAGACCTCGTTAAGGCACGGTTTTGAGTTAAAAAAAGAAAGTAATTTCAATGAGTTGGAAATTTCTAAACGAAATTTAAAAAACATATTTCGGAGTTTTCGTTCAGGCACTACTTAGAGGCATAATGAATACTATTAACGAACAACTTGTTGCAGAAAAGAAAAATAGCAGATGGGCGATTCGACCATTGGTATCTGAAGAGGTTTATACGAATCGTGAGGAACATTTGGAATATCTTTATAATGCAGCTCTTGAGGCTATAGGTCGCAGGACAATGTCCACTGTATTATTAGGCCAACGCCGGATGGGCAAGACCGAGATATTCAAGCGGGTGGTAAATACCCTTTTTTTCGGACAGGATAACTACGAAAAAGGAAATTCCTCTGTAGTGCCTGTATACTACAGTTTTAGAGATACTGTCATAGATCGGTGGATGTTTGCTACCGAATATGTGGAGAATTTTCTGCGCTGGTATACAGCCTTTCGGCTTCATGATCCTTTTATTCTTTCCGCTCATAACGTAAAATATCAGGATTTGGCGGAGATTATCAGAACACGTCTTGAAATAACACCGGGAATACAAGGCGCCTTGAACATATTTGAAGAACTTCATGATAAGACTGTTATCATCCCGGAAAAGGATGCCCTATGGCTGCCCCGTCGTGTTTCAGACGTAGATGAAACAACCATTGTCATGTTCCTGGACGAATTTCAGAATACCCGTCTTCCACAATACGAGTTTGATATCGTCGGTTACATGCAGGAAGCGGTAGAGTCTCCCACCTGTCCTCATTTTGTCACAGGCTCTGCCATGAGTATCCTGGCAAGGGAGATACTTGGTCGGGGATCTCTTTTCGGGAGATTTGACAGTCATCCCATAGAGCCGATGACCAATTATTGGGGCGCACAGTTGGCTCTCAAAGCCGCACTCTATCACAAGACTGATATGCTGGATGAGATGGCTCCTGTGGTGTCGGATCGCTGTGGTGGCAACCCTTTCTATATAACAGCCGTTGTTCGCCAGGCCGCAAAGCAGGGAAAGCCGATTGTAAGCGAAGAAACATTAAACGAAATTCTTGCAGTAGACCTTTCTTCCGGTTTTATATGGGCTGAACTGAATGATCAGGTAACAAAGTGGATAGAACGGATCAATCAATACGGCATCACCAAGTGGGTTTTATATCTATCTGCCATAGAAGAAGGAGACCGTCTTGATCTTGATAGAATTCAGAAAGAACTTGCCGAGCGTGAAGGAAAAGTTGTGCCGATTGAGACCATCAGGGATGTATTGATAAAACTCTCCAGAGGTGATCTTCTCCAGTACATGGAACTTGGCGGATGGTTCAGGAAGATAGATGATCCGATCCTGCTTGAATTTTTGAAGGTGTGGGGCAGGATTGAGGTAGAGGGGCAGGATAGAGCCGGAGTCCAAAACGATTTAAGAACTCAGTATCAGACCATAAAGCGTCGTATTTATGACCATAAGGGTTATCTTGCAGAAGTGTATATAGCTCAGATCTTATGGAGTGGGCAGAACAAAACCCTGCCAGGCAAACTTTTTCACAGCAAAGAGGATATTACTTTGTCGTGGCATTTCAGTTATGTAAAGCTGCGAAGCAGGCTTGGTGGTGGCAAAGGCATGGAAATAGATGTGGAAGGTGGCGCAGGCAAAGAACGCTGGATATGTGAGAGCAAGTGGTGGATAGGTCGAAAGGTGGGCCGGGTCGAGGTAGAATCTTTGATGCGGAAGGGAAACGCTGTAAAAGAGGAAGTGGGTGAAGGACTTCAGATTTTGAGATTATGGTTCTTTGCTCACGACGGTTTTACTGAGGAAGCAGAGGCGTTGATGCTGAAAAATGGCGTGCTCTGGTCGGTAAGAGAAGATTTGAATGGGTTGCTGGAGTGTTTGGGATTGAGAGAGTTGCCGGAGTTGGTGGATGAGAAGGAATTTGAAGTAAGCGGGTGTTGAATTTTTGGCGGATGTAAAATTTTGTCGCATCAATCAAGTTTGGCGAATTTTTTTAACAATTCATCGTAGATCAATTTGGGATTTTGATCACAAGTGCGTAGGTTGGGTTGAGGTACGAAACCCAACAAATATGACTGCTTAGAGGCATAATGAATAATATTAACGAACAGCTTTTCGCAAAAAAGAAAAACAGCAGATGGGCGATCCGTCCGTTGGTTCCTGAAGAAGTTTACACAAACCGCGAGGAACATCTGGAATATCTTTACAACGCAGCAATTGATGCTATAGGCCGCAGGACTACGTCCACCGTGCTTCTCGGCCAGCGCCGCATGGGAAAGACCGAGATATTCAAGCGGGTTGTGAACCGTCTCTTTTTTGAGCAGGATCATCTGGATCCAAATGCGGTTGTGCCTGTCTATTACAGTTTTAAAGATGAGCCTCTTGACCGGTGGGAATTTGCTATAGGATATACGGAAAATTTTCTTCGCTGGTATGCGGCGTTTCGATTAAGAGATCCTTCTATTCTCTCTCCTGACTCAGTAAGCAGGGATGGTCTTTCGGAATTGATTAAAGCACGCCTTGAAGTGCCCGAAGGACTTGCAGGCGCTCTCAATTTCATGCGGTTCCTTCAAGAAAAGGATGTAACTACGCCTGAAGATAAGGCAGTGACTCTTCCTCGGAGGGTTTCTGACTGGGATGAAAGTACGATCGTGATGTTCTTGGACGAATTCCAGAATACCCGTCTTCCCCAATACAATTTCAGCATAGTCGGTTTTATGCAGGAAGCTGTCGAATCTCCCACATGTCCCCATTTTGTCACGGGCTCTGCCATGAGTATTCTGGCAAGGGAAATACTTGGCAGGGGATCGCTTTTTGGGCGATTCCGCAGCCATCCGATTGAGCCTATGACGAACTATTGGGGGGCGCGGTTAGCATTCAATGCTTCCCGCTATCATAAAGCTCACATAGATGAAAAAATGCTGCCCGTAGTAGCGGATCGCTGCGGAGGAAATCCATTTTATATTACAGCAGTGATTCAGCAGGCGGCAGAGCAGGGAAAGCCGATTGTAAGCGAAGAAACATTAAACGAAATTCTCGCA
>Ga0255403_1063_pt1 | contig 12411 bp, 6 predicted proteins | sample ANMaggSSYBR01G11_FD_182131 | JGI IMG/M metagenome (GOLD analysis project Ga0255403, IMG submission 182131) | Sediment cell enrichment communities from methane seep in Santa Monica Basin, California, United Staets - ANME aggregate JGI... | ecosystem: Environmental > Aquatic > Marine > Cold seeps >...
TGCACAGTCGGATGGAGGTTTTGAAGCAGCAATACTTGATGTTTATTGGTGAACAAGCTTACACAAAAAAGTCAAAGCTTTCAAAAAAACTCAATCCACAAACTCAAATAAATGGTCTCGCCCAAATAAATAATATTGAGGTTAAGAGGGACATGCTTAATTTTGTTTCTTCCGAGGCTATACTGGATTCACCGGATTTGCTGATAAAAATATTTGAAGAAAGCGCTCGCCTGCAAGTTCCATTAAGTTCTGAAGCAAAGCGGCTGTTAAAAGAATTTATTTATTTGATTGATGATGATTTCAGAAACGCTTCATTTGCTTTAAAATCTTTTGAAAGGATTTTATTTGCTCCGCCCACAACAATTGATGTTTTGAATGATATGTTAAGCACAGGATTTTTAGTGCGGTTTATACCCGAATTTAAAAATATTGTTGATCGGATCCAATATGATGAGTATCATATCTATCCTGTTGCAAGGCATTCATTACTTACCGTAAAGACAATAAAAAAAATCGGTATGTCTGATGAAGATAAAACAGAAGAACAATTATATGGAAGTCTGTATAAAGAGCTTTCCAATAAGAGATTACTGCTTTGGGCGGCTCTTTTCCATGATATTGGCAAAGGAGAGCCAGGTGCAGGGCATTCACAGAGAGGGGCAAAAATCGTTAATGATGTACTTAAAAAAAGAGGCTTCAAAAGAAGTGATATAGAAACCATAACATTTTTGATAAATGAACATTTATTTCTTATCAAAACTGCGTCCAGAAGAGACCTGAATGATGAGGGGACAGTTATTGCCTGTGCCGGAAAGATAAAGGACATAGAACGGTTAATAATGCTTTATCTCCTGACTGTCTCAGATTCAATTTCTACTGGTCCAAAGGCTTGGAATGAATGGACATCAGCACTTTTAAGGAACCTTTTTCTTAACGTGCTGAGCATATTGAAAAAAGGTGAGCTGACAACAGGGAAAGCTGTTGAGATAGTTGAGAAGAAGAAGGAAGAAATTTTATTATCTGCATCTTCTCAGCAGGCAAGGCAAGAATTAGAGCAGATTTTTAATGTAATGTCGCCGAGATATCTTCTGTACACTTCGGCACAAGATATGCTGGAACATATCGAGCTTTACAAAAGTCTTGGTAACGCAGATTTTGTCTGGAAAGTAACGCGAACTTCTGATTCTAATACAAGGGTTGTAACGATTTGTGCCGGCTATATAATGCAATCGGTTTCTAACTTCCCATATAAAAGAAAGGGCTTCTGATAAAATTTTAAACTCATCGTACGAAAGGCAGCCATAATACTCGAGATCTCTTGGCTGCTTGATATTATATTTTATCCGGCCAATCCACAGCATTGTGTGGTAATCTCTCAATCCCCCCTGCCCTTCCTTAATATTTGGTTCAAGCAAATTAGTAGAGTCCCCAAAACGATCATGGCGCTGAAGATTGCTTTCAATAAGCCGATTAATGATTTTGTCAGATCGCTTGATAATGACCTTTTTTAGGATTTGCTCCATAAGTTCTGAATACAAAAGGGATACACCGCATATAAAACGGGCATCCAAAACTGAAGTCAGCACCTCCAGGTCTTTCCCGGAAAGACTAACACATTCCTTAATTGAGCGAGTAGCATGTCCTACATCAAGACCGATGTCCCATAGCGGGTAAAGAATCTCCTTGATAAGATCCTCGGTTTTATCAGGAACATTTTTTTCAAAAAGAAAAAGAAGATCTACATCAGAGTGAATGCACTGTTCTTCCCTTCCATAGCCGCCAAGGGCAAAGATCGCATAAGGATTCTTGTTTATACGCATTATAGGACCGACTTCACTTCTCTCAAAACTTTCACGAAAATAATCGTCTAAAATCCTGGCATTATGCTCCAAAAAAAGGGGGTCTCTTTTGTTTAAAAACCCTGAAATCAGTCGATCCCTCTTTTTCTGCAGCATCTTTGAAGCATGGTCATACTTGTTTTTCATGTTTGTTACGAGCAATAGCCTTGTCCCCAAAAAGTTTAATAGACTTTGTTTATTTAAGTATTAGCAACAAATATACCAAAAAAATATATCAACAATAAAATCTATTAATTCAGCAAGATGTGAATATTGGTGTGAAAGAGATAAAATAGAATATTACAAATTTGTAAATAAAAAATGCGATATTTACAAATTTGTAGACTACCTATATTTAGTGTTCACGGCTTGAAACTTGAAATTGGAAAGTAGAAATCAGGGAGAGATGAAAGGTTCAGAACACCGTGGGCTATCAGATAATATGACCGTCTGACAGCATAGCTGCAAATATAAAAGCAATAGTTGAAAAACTCGGCCCAAAATTGAATACGTTCATCAACAGTACAAAAGCATGAAGGCCAAATTTCTAATTTCTAATTTCAATGTTCCGTGAACGCTTACGTTAATGGCGGGATTTTGTATAAAAATAAAGGGTCAAACGTAGACCCCATCTGTACTTCTGTATAGACTTTCAGATAATTAATTTCACAAGGCCAGAAGGAGGAAGGCGTATTAGTTATACGTCGACGACTGATAACACAGTGAAATTAATTATCTGAAAGTCTATAGTTAACTCGAAACTATCTTCATCGATGCCTTTACTTCCTCTTCAACCATAGCCCATATCTGTCGTTTTAATTTTAGATATTCATCAGTGAGTTGAACCTCAACCTTTCCGGGATGGGGGAGTTCAATGTCATAGATATCTTTGACTGTTCCTGGTCGAACAGACATAACAACAATTTTATCGCTTAAAATAAGCGCTTCGTCAATAGAGTGGGTTATAAAAAGCACAGTTTGTCCTGATTCATTGACAATTCTCAAAAGCTCTTGCTGCATGATCTGCCTCGTCATTGCATCCAAAGCCGCAAAAGGCTCATCACACAACAGAATGTCAGGTTTATTTGCCAGCACCCTGCATAGAGCAGTACGCTGGCGCATTCCTCCTGACAGCTCCCCGGGGTAGGCATCTTCAAATCCTTTTAAGCCAACCATTTCTATGTACCTGGCTGATTCCTCTCTTCGCACCTTTTTAGAAACGCCGTTTATTTTAGGCCCAAACTCAACATTTTTTCTCACACTCAGCCATGGAAATAAGGCATAATTTTGAAAAATCATACCGCATCGCGGTTCAATTTTTGTTATAGGCTGCCCGTCAAGTAAAATGTTCCCTGAACTGGGAGTTAAAAATCCTGCGACCATGTTAAGGAGAGTTGTTTTGCCGCATCCCGAAGCCCCCACTATTGTTAATATTTCACCTTTTTTAATCTCAAGGGAGAAATCTTTTACTGCTACAATATCACCTTTACGTAAAGAAAAGCGTTTTGTTATATTGTCAAATTTAATTAATGCTTCGCTCATGTTCCGGAAGTTTTCCTTTGATAGGGCAAAAGCACTCTTTCTAACCCGCGAAAAAGAATATCCAATACCAGCACTGTAACACTGATACTAATCATGCCCACAAGAACCTGACCGGTATCAGACCATTCTTTAGCAGTCCAGATTCGAAATCCTAAACCACTATTAGCGCCAACCATTTCGGCTGAAATAACACATGTCCATGCAATAGCAAGAACAACTTTAAGGCCTGTTAACAGGTCCGGCAATGCTCCAGGGAGAATAACATAACGAAGTATCTGTAGTGGTGAAGCACCAAGATTCATGGCAGCTCGTCGAAGAGTGGGATCCACACGCATGGTTGCATCTGTGGTATAAACTAAAATGGAAGCAAAACTCCCCATAAAAACAATTGCATACTTTTGCTGCTCATCAATACCCAGCCAGAGCATAGACAGGGGGATCCAGCTTAATGCGGGCAAAGGTCGAATTATTGAAATAATCGGATTTATTGCAGCACGAATAACCGGGTTCATCCCCATAATCAACCCGGCAGGTACACCTACAAGAACACTCAATAAAAACCCTGTCAGCACTCTTGTTGCGCTTATTTTAATGTCTGTTAATAAAACCGCATCTCTATCAGCAGTCATTTGAATTGCTTTATCAATGACCTGGGTTGGCGCCGGCAAAAAAAAGGGATCAATAACATTTGTTCTCACAAGAACTTCCCAAATACTAAGAAAAACGAGTAACCCTATAGCTCCAATAACAGAAGAGCGCCATAAACCAAGTTCTTTTCCTTCCACCTGTCATTCCCCCTTACTTTTATTTATTTTAACAGCCCTAAAAAGAGAGAATATCAAGATTAACCCATTTGCGAAAATCAGGTTTATTTGGAATAACTTTCATATCCTCATGAAGAATACGGATAATATAATCTGCCTGACCAAATATACCATTATCAGTCATAATACGCCTCTGATCTTCAATATCATGCCAGATGAATTTTTCTATATTTTTCTGAATAAGACTTAAATCCTGGTTAATATATTTTCCCTGAATCAATTTAACCGCTTCCTCTGGATTATAATCAACCCACTTCAAAGACTCAAAATAAGCTTTCATAAACCTTTTGGCTCTTAAACGATCCTCATCACTCCAGGCCTTATTGATTATCAGAACATCAGGACCGGTCATGGTACCAAACTTTTTATAAACTTCCGTATCCGTATCCATTCCCAGAACTGTTGCACCATCAATAGATGCAAGTTGTGAAAAGCCTGGCTCCCATATTATCGCTGCATCTATTCGACCTGTTTGAAATACTGAAGGAACATCCCCGACTTCAAGATTGACTAAACGAACATCCTTGTTTGGATCAAGGCCATGTTGTTTTAAAAGAAGCCTGCATGTAATATCAACAGATGCGCCAAAGGGAAAGCCGATTTTTTTTCCTTTTAATTGCTCAAATGACGTTATCCCCTCCTTTGCAACAAGCCCCTCAAATCCAGGTGCAATATCCTGATTACCAACCCAGTAAAAACGTGTATTGCCCTGCGCCATTGCACTGAGCATGGCAATTTCCCCTAAACTGGCAAAATGAGCCTCTCCTGAAGAAATAGCATTTAACCGATCCATGCTCTTTCCAATAAACTGCCATTTAACGTCAAAACCGTATTTCTTAAATATTCCCTTTTCTATGCCAATCCATACGGGAATATGACCATACCATTGAGAGCCTACTACGATAACTTGATTTGATGGTGATTTATCAGTACAGCTTATAGAGAAAAATAGAAAAATTATGAAAAAACAGACAGAAGTTATTCTAAAAAGCCATGTTTTCATTTAAAGACCTCCTTGTTTAAAACGTAACAGTTCACGGTTATCGGTTTACAGTTAACAGCTTGTGACTACTCACGTAGTCAGGCTGAAGCTGTTTAGGCTGAAGGCTGAAGGCTGAAGGGGTCAGAAGAGCACGATTGCCGTACTTTAGCGGAAACATCTAATTCTTACACCAAACATGGCTTCAAAATGCGCTTTTTCCTAACAGTCTTCAGCCTTCAGCCTATCCACCTGAGTACTTACAACAGTTTTATGTTTTGAGGCTACCAATGTAAGTCTGGACAGACTGTAAATTCAGGCAGTTAGTGCCTGAACGAAAAGCTATTAAATCGATTTGTTGGGTTTCGTCCTGATAAATTAAGTTCTTCCAAGTGATTGATTTTTGTAGGTTGGGTTGAGGCACGAAACCCAACAAAATTGAGGGGCTCAACCCAACCTACAAGAAATTGAGGTTTCCGTTCAGACACTATAGCCCATTTCGTATTACTTGATACTCTTATATAGATATAACACACTGAGAACACATACTTAATCACTTCAATAAAGTATCAAGATATACGAAACATGCTATAGTTAGCGATTCCTTAGATTTTGCTTGATTATGGCAGAAAGTGTTCCGGTTTAAGTTGGTAGCCTGTTTTGATCAACCGTAAACCGTGAACTGTTACGATATCTTTATGGTCAAGTTCTTCGACCGCCTTCGGCCGCAAAGGGTAAAAAACTAAAAGGACAAAGGGTTATAATGTCCTGGCGCAACGAAAACCGATGTCGTAGACCCAGATCGCCGGATTGAACCCGGAGCGGTCCGCACAGCGGGCGAAGATCTGAAGATTGAACCAAAAACCACCCCGCAGCACCTTTGCATTCTTTTCCTCATCGTACCAACTATCAGTCCATTCCCGGGCATTTCTCGCCATGTTTAAGCAGCCATACGGGCTGCGGCCTTCCTTATATCTTTTTACGGGCGTGGTGTGGCCGATTTCTGATTCATAGGTATTGCATTTGTCCTTGTCAAATTCGTTTCCCCAGGGATAGACACGCCCGTCTATCCCCCTGGCTGCCTTCTCCCATTCCTCCTCGGCCGGCAACCTCTTTCCAGCCCATATAGCATACGCACTTGACCCGTACCAGGAGACATAGATACAGGGATAATCCTCAAAGCCGGACTCCACCGCAAAGCGATCGCCATCCCTCTTTATCTGGTACCTCTCCTTTTTATAGCCCTCTTCCAGGTCAATCCACTCCTTGCCGCCTTCTTGCTGATTGCCGCGCTCATTAAGGAATTCGCAGAATTGGGAATTGGTCACGGGATACTTATCTATAAAAAATCCTTCCTTCAAGCCGGCTATCCGAATGTTATCTCTTTCACCCATAATAAATTGCCCCGGCGGGACGTAAACCATGTTCTCGGGCACCCTGACGCCTTGAGGCGGATCAAGCCTTTCATAGACCGAGGGATCTATAAGTTCCGAAACAAAAAGGGCTGTTTCATCGGTGATCTTTATCTCTTTGGCCTTATCTTGCGGTATCTCTCTTGCAAGTTTTCCGGCAACAAAATACTCGATAAAGGAGCGGTGGGCAAAGGCATAGTAACCTTGGGCATGACGGCTGAGAAAGGAACAGTTGCGTATTTGATAATCGAGATTGTCGAGGGATAATCTCAGCATCTCTTTTGTTTTATTGTCAAAATACTTATTTATGGCGTCCTTCAGAGTATTGAAATGCAGCCGGTCTTTTTCCCGCGTAAACATCCAATATGCCAGTTCCTCCATAAACAGGATAATATTTTTGGGTATTTTTTCTTCCTTGTGGTGCAGCTCAATAGATGGTGGAAGCCGCTGCTCTTCCCTCTCCTGCCACCTTTTTGTGACAATGCGATAGATCTTGCCCGGTGTTACTTTTCCCGCTATATTTTGCACGGCATCCAGATCAGTGACTATGAGATCAATCAATATCGGGCGTCTGGCCAGGTCTTTGACATCAAAAACCTTCTCCACCGTTTCGTTCCAGAATTTTTCTGACGCGGCTTTGCCTAAACAAAGATCGATATACTGTTTTATCTGCTCATCATCGAATAATGAGACATATATTCTCTCAAAACGAGGGTGTATCAGCGGACGAGGACCTCGTTCATGGAACTCCTTCCGGACAAGTGTCTCCTTTTCCTCCTCTTCATCTCTAAAGAACTGGGTCCTGCTCGTCAGGATTACCTTTTTGTATTCCTGAGTAGTCTCCGAGAGGTTTTTAATTTCTTTAATAACGGTCTTTTTGTCAAAGGTCAGCGATAACTCGTCAAAACCGTCCAGGATAAGCACGGGGCTTTGGGTGCTGTCTCCGGCTCTGCTTCTTACTTCCCTTTGGATAACCTCGCGCCACCCTTCTACCATCACAGTCTTAAGCTCGACGACAACGGGTACGTATGCAGATCCGGTCATATCACAGGCAAATTTGTAGCAAAAAGAGGTCTTCCCGATGCCGTAGTCACCAAGTACTGCCAGTAGCTTGCGTTTGGGATCGTTTAACCATTCAAGAACATCATCGTGAAGAAGACCCTTGTCTGCCCCCTTTTCATTGTGGCACCTGGATGGGATATAGTGTTCGGGGATGACTTCCTTGTAGTCTATTGGCTCCTTTGGTGAATGCTGCGATTTCTTCACTAATGGTTTTAATACTGAGCTTGTTTCAGGAAAGTCCCATTCAGAGAGCAAGTCATTCACGGGCTCCAGGGTTTCGTTAATTTCCTGTACCCGACCAACAAGGGCTTCTCCAACACTCTGATCGCCCTCCCAGTGTATTCTGACTATACCCGGACTAATTGCAAGCAAAGTGACACTATCCCTCAAGGGCCCTAACCGATTATAGGCCTGGTCCATCTCATCCCCGAGCCTAAGCAGCGCCGCAAGCCGCCGGAGGTTAAGTGCTTTTTTACACAAACACACGTCTGTAAAATCATTTGGGATATCCCGAAGAGGGCAAACAGATTCATGAGCGTGCCCATAGCACACATCGGCAACCGCCTGGGCTGCTAATGGCGCTTCTCCCTTTTTCATGGAAGGAAATCGGTCAAAGAGGTATTTATTGGGGTCTTCTAATATATACTTCTTGCTTCGTAAGGGATGATCGCGGGATTCTATCTCGCCTTGTTCATTCCTGTAACCTATGTCATGGAGGTACACAGCATAGAGGAGGATAAATACCTCGGCAGGCTTGAGCTTTTCCTTGAACTCGTCCGGAATAAGTTGGTCCAGGTAATCTTCCAGTCTTTTTGAGTGATCTATGCCGTTCTTCTCTATGCCTTTAAGCCAATTCGAAGCTTCTTTCCTCACTCTTGAGATATGATCATGGAAATCTATCCTGCCGTCTGTTGTCCTCTCCTCTATGAGTCTCTCATCAAGGCGCATCCAAAACCTCTCTGCTTAAGCCCCCAGGCACTGAGCTTTTATCATGGGTAGTAACAGGGAAAATAGTAAATGGTTGGACTGTTGTGCCAAATCAATATATCTTGCCGGTATCTATAATCGCCTGCAAGACGTTTTTGTCATAGATTTGTAATGGATGTCGCAAATCTTGTCAAGCTGTTGACCCGGATTTGGGTCAACCGACAGGCTGGATTGGGGAAGCTTATATAATCAACCTCGATTTGAAAAAAAGTATTAAGATCGGAAAAACCAGGCTGACTTTTCTTCCCTACTATGCACTTATGTTCAAGACTTTATAACCTAAATTGAGCGATTAGCTGTTAGTTATTAGCGTTTAGCTTTGAAAAATCAGGGTATTACATTAATTGAAAATTGCACTCAATGGGTGAAAGTTTGTAATAGCAAAACATTCTGTAATCATTAAACTAATAGCTAACCGCTAAAGGCTAATCGCTCAACTTAGGTATTGATATGTTTATTCCTGGCAAGATATCAAAATGGGCTTGCTTTTTAAATTATTTTTTACTAAATGATACATCCCTTTTAACATTCCCATAATTTTTCGACCCGTGCGGTTAGCCATTAGCTGTTAGCTTTTAGCCGTTAGCATTGAAAAGGAGTGGAAATGAGAGATTTTAGATAACTTAATCAACAGGTCAATGAAGTAAAAAGGATGTTGAACAGTTTCATCCAAAAGCTAACAGCTAATGGCTAAAAGCTAACCGCACAGGTCGTAATTTTCGAGCCACAGGATCCGTTCTTGTGGTTTTTAATATTTAACGAAAGGAAACAAAACAACAATGATTTGCACCACCAATGTTACCCTCGCTTACGGCAAGAGGGTTCTGTTCAAAGACGTTAATATAAAGTTTGCACCAGGTAACTGTTACGGACTCATCGGCGCCAACGGAGCCGGAAAATCCACATTTCTGAAAATTCTTTCTGGGGATATCGAACCGGACTCGGGAACCGTCTCCGTGGGATCCAGGGAGAGAATCGCGGTTTTAAAACAGGAGCACTTTGCCTTTGACGAGGAGACGGTTTTAAACACTGTAATAATGGGCCATGAAAAGCTGTACAGAATTATGACAAAGAGGGAAGCTCTTTATGATAAACCGGATTTTTCCGAAGAGGACGGAATCAGAGCAGGTGAGCTTGAGGTTGAATTCGCGGAGATGAGCGGCTATGAGGCAGAGTCTGAAGCTGCGGTTCTCTTAAACAATCTGGGAATTACCGAAGAGATGCATCAGAAAAAGATGAAGGAACTCGAGGGCGGGGAAAAGGTGCGAGTGCTCCTTGCCCAGGCCTTGTTCGGAAATCCAGACGTCCTGCTTCTGGACGAACCCACCAACAACCTGGACATCAAGTCCATTGCCTGGCTTGAGGAGTTTCTCTACAGGTTCCAGAACACGGTAATCGTGGTATCACATGACCGTCATTTCATGAACCAGGTCTGCACCCACATTGCAGACATTGATTTCGGCAAGATCTCGATGTACATGGGGAACTACGATTTCTGGTACCAGGCCAGCCAACTGAATCTGAAACAGAAACAGGAGGGAAACAAGAAAATCACTGACCGGGCCAATGAACTGAAGGCTTTTATCCAGCGGTTCAGCTCCAACGCCTCCAAGTCGAAGCAGGCCACCTCCCGAAAAAAACTTTTAGAAAAACTCACCATTGAGGACATGCCGGTGTCGTCAAGAAAATACCCGTTTATTTGCTTCAAGCCGGAACGACCCTGTGGTAACGTGATCCTGGAAGTGGACGGACTCACCAAGACCATCAATGGTGAAAAGGTACTGGACAACGTCGGTTTTACTGTGAACGGTGGGGATAAGATCGCCTTGATGGGCGGGAACAGCCTGGCCAAGACCACCCTTTTCCAAATTCTAACTGGGGAGATGGAACCGGACAGCGGTACTTTCCATTGGGGAGCCACCATTACCCACTCCTATTTTCCCAAAGAATACAGCGCCTATTTCAACGGTGACCGGAACCTTATCGAATGGCTCCTGCAGTTCGCTCCTCCAACAGAGGGCGAAAACTTTGCCAGGACCTTCCTGGGACGCATGCTCTTTTCCGGGGAAGAGGCCCTTAAAAAGATCAGCGTACTCTCCGGTGGGGAAAAAGTTCGCTGTATGCTCTCAAGGATGATGCTTTCCGAATCCAATGTCCTGATGCTGGATGAACCCACCAACCACCTCGATCTGGAATCAATCACGTCATTAAATAACAGCCTGCTCAACTTTCAGGATGTGATTCTTTTTACCTCCCATGACCACGAGTTCGTGAATACCGTGGCAAATCGGATCATCGAAATCACCCCCGGTGGCGTCATCGATCAACTCATGACTTTCGACGAGTATATTGAAAGGACGGAAGTTGTGAAAACCCGTGAAACCATGCTCCGGAAGGCTGCTTAAGCCCTTAGGATGCCACAATGAACCCGAGAATAAGAATCGCTACAGCCCGGACCCCGGACGGAGGCGAGATGGTGCTTTATCAGCATGACCGTGATTTCTCGATCAAAATCAACGGTCAGGATTTGATGCACAGTCGCCAACATGAGTCGGAACTGGAGCTGGCGCGGCTGGGTTGTGCGCATCTAACTGGTCGCAAGGCGCCCAGCATACTCATCGGCGGCTTGGGTATGGGCTATACCCTGCGCCAGGCTCTCGATATGCTCAGCCCCCACGCCCAAGTGGTGGTGGGTGAACTGCTGGGTGCTGTAGTCGAATGGAATCGTGAGTTTCTCGGGGAACTCAACGGCCAGCCGCTGGGGGACAAACGAGTTGACCTCAAGACGAGCGATATCGTCGAGCTTATCTCACGTTCCAGGAGCAGATTCGATGCGATCCTGCTGGATATCGATAATGGTCCCAGCGCGATGACCGATTCAGGGAACGGCCGTCTGTACGGTCGTGAAGGAATTCAGGCCTGTCGCCGCGCACTACGCGAACAGGGGTGTCTATCTGTGTGGTCGGCTGAGCCGAGTAAGAAATTCGAGCAGCTCTTGATGAGTTGCAGCTTCCATGTGCGCCGTTTCCGGGTCCCCGCTTACAAGGGGAGTAAATCGCAGTCACGTTTTGTATGGGTCGCTTCGGAGGACAAGATTATCCTGCCCCCCGGTGGCGGAGAGCCGCGCCTGCCGCTCAAGAACGAGTCGAAGGGAAGTCGCAGACGGCCCCGAAAGAGACGATAGTCGCGGGCGTCCTGCATCGCGTATCTCCACAGGGGAATCCTTCATAACCAAACTTCTCTCGATTTTAGGAAGCAAGGAAGAAGTGTTTTTCAGACTGGGAGAATTTTGCTTAACCGTCAAACTACTCGATCTCTCGGATTTTTATCTTTCCAAGGCGCTGGCCATGGACAACGACTCCTTTAAGGTATGGTATCACTATGCCCAACTGAAAACGGAGCAAAAACAATATCCCGCCGCTCTTGAAATGTATAAAAAGGCATTGACACTTACCGATGACGATCATTTCAAACAGGATATCAAGGAACAAATTGAAAAAGTCGAAAAACTGATGTGAATTCAATGAGCTATGGTTTGGGGTCGGACCACACCAAAGAGAAAATCAACTTATTGCCAACCAAAAGCCTAAGAACTCCGTTAGACGCTATTGTTGAGCAAGATGATGATGGCTTCATCGCTCGGATCACAGATGTACCGCTATATGGTTATGGGGACGACCCCGTAGAGGCCATTGATGCTCTTAAATGCGAAATCGAATCTCTCTATGATGATTTGATGGAAGATGACGATTTTACTGAGGAATGGT
>Ga0255403_1067_pt1 | contig 12265 bp, 8 predicted proteins | sample ANMaggSSYBR01G11_FD_182131 | JGI IMG/M metagenome (GOLD analysis project Ga0255403, IMG submission 182131) | Sediment cell enrichment communities from methane seep in Santa Monica Basin, California, United Staets - ANME aggregate JGI... | ecosystem: Environmental > Aquatic > Marine > Cold seeps >...
TTTATCGAGGCAGTCCAACAAATCAAAATTTCAGGAAAATGGAAATTTCAGACATGATAAACTGGATTGACAGGATACGATCCAATCCTGAATATCCGGTAAATCCCATCAGAAGATTTGATTGAAACTACGAAAATTACCTATATCGATAACGAAATGCGTTTATAATTTCCGATACGTTGAAAAAAGATTGTGTTAAATGAACTTTGAAGGGAAAATATTATTGCTCATGGTCCATAACATGTAATATAATATTGATGTGTGGGCGTGTTCATGGATGATAAGAAAACAGAACGATGATGTAGATGAGGTCAGTATTGGAACAATAATCATAATCATTGGCCTTTTGTTTATATTATTTGCACCCGTTTTCTCTGATTTTTTTTATATTCCCAGGGAAATAACAGGATATGAAGATAAGACTACCAGAATAGGGAGCAATATTTCTCAGTTCACTTTTATTTCGATAGGTATATTAGCAATCTTTATCGGATGTTGTATCTTTTTCAGGAATTTTATGAATATCACTATTGACTACCTGGTGGATAAGTGGAATAAAAAGAAAAGCGGCCAGTGATTGCCCCGTATTTATGTAGGATAGTCTATCGCGTGCATGACATTCATAGATTTTTCGACGAACTTTTTTCAGTATATAAGGGATCATGGGTAATTTTATATTCAGGTAAATGCATGGTTTGAGAAGGGGTGAAACAAATGAATAAGTATCTGAAGATTGTCTTATTCGGTTTTCTTCTCTGGTTAATTCCGTTTATCGCCGCGTTCCCGTTCGTGGACCAAAGTGGCAATTTCCTTATTCCTGAAACGTTTTTCAAGTCTATAATGATCGTTGTAGGCGGTCTTGTCGGTGTGACCCTGGCAGTTGTATACTTTAAGGAAATCGGGACAGATCATGTCAAGGAAGGAATCACCATAGGAGTGGTCTGGTTAGTGATAAACCTGGGTCTTGACCTGGTGTTCGTATCAATGGGATTTTTCCCTATGACAGTTACCCAGTATTTCACAGACATCGGCCTGCGCTACCTCAGCATACCCATTTATACTACAGGTATGGGATATGCCCTTATGCGAAAAATGTAAATGACTGGATCATGAGATAGTGCTTTAGATAATATAGTATTGATAACATTAAACAGGTGTAGAACATTGAAAAGAATAACACATTTTTTATATATTCTAAACAACCTTTATCCACTATGGTCACCCTATTTGAACCACCTATGATATTCTCATTGACAATAGCAGCTTGTTACATGATGACCCTGCTATTTTTATTTCTAATATCAATAATTGGCATAACCATATATAAAAATAAAAAAGCCACTCAGGAACTATCCTTGTTAAAACCCATTTTCATCAAACTCTTACAGGGTAAAACAGGCGAAATAGCCGCCGTCATGAAGGTATCAAATCCTGTTGGTGACCTCATGGATATGGATGTTCCGATGCATAAGATAGAGAAAGTGCGTCGTGAACTGGTACAAAGTGGTGAACATGAACATTTACTATGGGTGTCTGTACTTGTATGTGCTGCTTACCAGGATGATGCAGGTTATAAGGAAGAGATCGTAGACCTAATGAAAAAAGACCTTAAATCCCTGGGTTTATCTGAAGATGCAGAAAAACTCCCACCTCTTTGCAAACATACCTTTTCACCATATTCCTTTTTCAAGATCATTCTATTCCTGCTGGATAAAAATATCCCACATGTTAGTTCTGGCTCATTGTTCAAAGAAATTGGAAAATATTTTAAGAATTATACTGTTACAAAAGCTCTAACTGTCACTGGAAAATTCAAGGTAATACTTACAATGATCAAATATATTGTTTTAGCTGCGACTGGATTCGTAATGTCATGGCTGCTATTCATTTTCAGTTACCTGTTACCGGAAAGTGTTTTATGGCTCGTGTTGTTAAATGTAATCATTACTGTTGCAGCTACATTATTTGTATTATGGAATATCATGCAAAAACAAGTAAATACCAGGTCGTATGAGGAGATCGAAGCTGATATCATATCAGATATTCCTGCTTTCCGGATACGACCAACATGATCATAGCTGCCCATGTCCATATATTCCCTGGAAAGATGTAATCACTGCAGTATAAGAGCTGGAACGTCAGTACGTCGTAATTGCCATTGGCAGTGCAACTGTGGGCCGTATACTTAATTAGACCGCATAATTAAAATTGAAAAATTCCCCCGATTTCATAAGCAACAACAAGATAAGCCCCTCTTGTCATGAAAGTGAATATCCAGGCATCACCTTCGATATCTGAATTAGGGCTTCCTTACTCAACTTTTTTTTGTTTTTTTTTACGAATGTCCACATTTCATCAACCTCAAATTGTTCAAGTTTTACATCATGAAGAAGAATAGAATTTACAAAATCAGCATGCAAGGCAAGATCCTCTATTAAATTTCCAATTGTATCCCTGTGGTGACCTGTTGTTCGTTCAATCGATCTGATACCATTTTTCTCTACAAGGTGTTTGCAGATATTGATTATCTCAGGTTTTGAAAGATGTTTATGATACAACGGTGTATTCGCTGTTTCAACAAACCATCTACTACAGTGATTACAATAGTATTGTTGATGTCCTGCTCGATTTTTTCCACGCTTTAGTATATCTTTTCCTTTCTCTGTCAAAAAATATTTGCATTCTGGATTCTGACATGTAATATCGATTTTACTTCGAGGTCTAGCCATGTAACATCACAAAAATAATAATGGATGTTATATTATCTAAATTAAGCGGTCTATTCTGGGACACTGCCCAAATTTAAAGCTCACAAGAACCGATGTTAAGCAAAATACTATAATCTTTTGATCCTATCTATAACCTAAAATCATGGAGCAGAATACAATGAATGGAAATGTTTGGAAATTTGGGAACGATATCGATACCGATGCTGTCATACCTGGCAGGTATCTTACTATCAATACACCGAAAGAACTGGCAGAGCATGCTTTTGAAGGTGTAAGACCAGAATTCGCAGGTGAGGTCAGGCCGGGCGATATCATCATCGGAGGAACCAACTTCGGCTGCGGTTCGAGCAGGGAACATGCACCTCTGGCACTGAAAGGAGCTCAGGTAAAATGCATCATTGCCAAAAGCTTTGCCCGCATCTTTTTCAGGAACTCCATCAATATAGGTCTGCCACTTCTGGAATGCGCTGAGACGGACCGCATCCGGGAAGGGGATGAACTTGACGTGGATATTGCATCAGGCATCATTACTAACAAGACCAAAAACGAAACCTACCAGGCCATGGGACTGCCTGATTTCCTGCGCGGTATTGTTGATGCCGGGGGACTTATCGAATTCACCAGGCAGCAGGTGAGCGCATGAGCCAGTACAGGATACCAGTGATAGCAGGGGACGGCATCGGTCCCGAGATCATTGCAGAGGGGCGCAAGGTCATTGATGCAGCCGGTGAGGTATACGGTTTTGATGTGGACTGGATAGACTATCCCCATGGCGCTGACCATTACCTTGAGACCGGGGAGCTTATTTCTGAGGATGCGCTTAAGGAACTGAATACATTCGACAATATTTACCTTGGCAGTATAGGCGACCCCAGGATTGCGCCAGGTGTGCTTGAGAAGGGCATTCTGCTGGCGGCACGGTTCTATTTTGACCAGTACATCAACCTGCGGCCGATCAAGCTTTTGGAAGGTGTGTGGTGCCCTATCAAGGATAAGACGCCGGAAGATATCGACTTTACTGTGGTGCGTGAGAATACAGAGGATTTCTATATCGGTATTGGCGGCAGGGCAAAGCGGGGCGAGAGCAAGGCTGTGCTGGAGGTGGAGCGCACTTTGTATAATGCTAGGTTCGGGCTGGATATCGAGACTGACAGTGAGGAGATTGGATACCAGATAGGTATGATAAGCAAGGAGGGGACCCAGCGGGTTATTAAGTATGCTTTTGAGCTGGCTGTGGGGCGCAAGAAACACGTATCGTCAGTGGATAAGGCCAATGTGCTCACTGATATCTACGGGTTCTGGCGCGAGGAGTTCGAGTCTGTTGCTGCCGGGTACCCTGATGTGACCACTGACTTTAATTTCGTTGATGCGGTTACTATGTGGTTCGTGAAGGACCCCGAGTTCTTTGATGTGGTTGTTACGCCCAATATGTTCGGGGATATTATCACTGACCTGGGCGCTATGGTGCAGGGTGGACTTGGGCTGGCACCGGGCGGTAATATCAATCCCGAGGGCACGAGTATGTTCGAGCCTATTCATGGTAGTGCGCCGAAGTATACGGGTATGAACCGGGCCAATCCTATTGCTACTATCTGGGCCGGGGCTATGATGGTGGAGCAGATGGGTGAGGCGGAGGCTGCTGATGCTATTGTGGCTGCTATTGAGCGGGATATTAAGGAGGCGAAGGTGCTGACTAAGGATATGGGCGGTAGTAGTGGTACTTCTGATATTGGTGATGAGGTTGCAAGGCTTGTGAAGGAGATGGCGTAAAGGCAGGGGTGTGTGTGGTGGGATATGCAGGAGGGGGTCCTGTGTATCCTGCCGGTTGATGTGGTAAAGGGGGTTCTGGAATTTACTTGCCAGCTTTATTGAGAGAAAAAATTTCAATGCTGCAAGGATTATTGTCTAAACGTCAAAATCCTTGAATTATGTGAACGTAAAATACTTTCACCCAGCTCTGGATAAGTATATATTCAAACAGAATAATCTTTTAGATGCGGTTTCATTATTTATGGAACCAGAGGAGAGAGTAAATAACTGACCTCCCCCCATTCCTCAAAATAATGAGAGCTTTATCAACTCTCATTAAATGTAAAATGATAATTGGAGAATTAATATGCAGAAACAAGAAGAAGTAAAAATCCTACCAAAGGCAAATGAAATAACTCTTACAGACCTCATTGGTGTTGCTGGACCACTGCTTAAACAATGGACTGACTCAGAAAACGAGATACATCGTATGGAGTTAGAGTTTGATTACAAAACACAACAAATGTTTGCAAAGCAGAATAGTATAATGACAGTCGGTCTGATTACTCTCTTGTCTTTTGTCCTTATAATCGCAGGTGTTCTTTTATATCTTGGAAAGGATTCTTCTGCTATGGATTTAATCAAGTTAATTGCGGGTCTTGGTGGAGCTGCTTTTGGAGGGTATGGCTGGGCAAGTAGAAAGCGTCGAGCAAATGAAGAAGACCTCTAAATTATTTGAATAATTCAACATCCCAACGCATTCATATACAATACACACAAAATGTTTATACAGTGTCACCTTTTAATGTAATTACAATTTGTTCATATGAGTGATTTTTAAATAATTTGAATATGGGATAAACATGATAATTAAAGAAATTATACTTAAAAACTTCAGATGTTTCGGGCCAGATGAGGAGACTATTCAATTTAATGATTTAACTACTATAATTGGTGCTAATAGTAGTGGAAAAACCGCAATATTAGGTGCTTTACTAAAGTTATTTGGCAGGAATGGGAACGAGAGGAACCTCAAAAGATCCGATTTCCATGTCCCTCTGGGAAAAAAACCCGAGGAAATAGATGAAAATATCCTATACATTGAAGCTATTATTTCCTTCCCTGAATTAGTGACTGACAAAACGGCAGCTGAGAAAACAGTTCCTAGTTTATTTCAGAGGATGGTTGTAGATGATGTTGATGGTGATCCTTATATCAGAATTCGATTGGATGCTTGTTGGAAAAAAAATAATACCCCTGATGGTGACATCGATTGGAATATATCATTTATAACTGCATCAAGAGAAGATGACGACGGGACATCTGAAGAAAATAAATCTCCAGCAAAAGTAAGTGATATAAGATCAAACATTCAAATGATTTATGTTCCTGCTATAAGAGAACCTTCACACCAGTTGAAAAACGCTTCTGGTACTATACTTTGGAGAATTCTAAATGGGATTAATTGGCCTGAGGATATCAACGAGCAGATTAACGATCGTATGAAATCTGTAAACTCTATCTTTGATAATCAAGATGGAGTTAAACAAGTACAAAATATTATTCAGACTCAGTGGCAGTCTTTTCATAAAGATTCCAGGTACACGGAAGCCAAAATTAAATTTACAAATAGCGATTTAAATAATATATTGAACAAAATTGATATTGAGTTTTCACCTTCGGAAATTCCAAAGTCTTACAATATTAACTCTTTGGGAGAAGGATTAAAATCCTTATTCTATTTATCCCTGGTAAATTCATTGCTTGAGATTGAGTTTATATCTCAAACAGAAAGTGATGAAGAAAAAGCATTTAATTTATTGCCTCCCGCTTTAACCATTCTAGCTGTTGAGGAACCCGAGAACCACATAGCTCCCCAACTTTTAGGAAGGATAATTGACAACTTATATCAAATCTCTACGAAAAAAAATTCACAAGTGATATTGACGTCTCATTCTCCTTCAATAGTAAAAAGAATTAAACCTGAATCAATTCGTCATTTGAGAATAAGTAAAGAAAATTTATGTACAAAAGTAAATAAGATCCTACTACCTGATGAAGTAGATAAAGCACAGAAGTACGTAAAAGAAGCAGTTACTTGTTATCCCGAAATATACTTTGCTAGACTAGTTGTATTTGGTGAAGGAGACACAGAATCCATCATTATTCCTAAGGCGATAGAAACTCTTGGTTCAAAGATAGACTCGTGTGGAATAAGCGTTGTTCCGTTGGGTGGTAGATTCGTACATCATTTTTGGAAATTATTAAGTGAGATTGAAATACCTTTTATAACTCTTCTTGATTTAGACTCTGAACGTGATAAAGGAGGTTGGGGAACAATAAAATATGTAATAAATCAACTTATAGAAAATGGTATATCATTTGATGATATATTTTGGGAAGGAAATCTTACGCAATCTGATCTTGACTCTATGCACACATGGTCGATAAATTCAGAGGATGATAGACAGACAATGATGGCTTGGGTGCAACACCTTGAAAGTTATGGAGTTTATTTTTCAGCTCCTCTTGATCTTGACTTTTCAATGCTGAAAGCCTTCGAGGAATACTACCAAAGAACTATTTCAAGCGGCGAAGGGCCTCGTATTCCAGATAAAGAAAGTGAAATAGATAAGTACAAAGAAAAAATGGAGAAATGCATTCGAAATACATTGAAAGAAAGTGGTGGAGATGGAAATTCTTATGAATATTTTGAGAAAGAGTTGATGTTGTGGTACCCTTATTTATTCCTTAACCGTGGAAAACCTGGGACTCACATTCTAGCAATGACCATGTTGGATAGTTCTTCATTTAAAGAAAATATGCCTGAATCACTAAAGAAAGTAGTTGATGCAATTGCAGCTGAGCTAAAAAATGATCCATTTTCTTCATTAAAAGAAGTAGCTACATAGGTGATTAAATTTGAAAATTTCTCCAGTTGATTGGAAACCAGTAAATGATTTCAATTTGGAAAAAAAAGCTCTGGTGACTGTAAAATCATCGAGAAATTATTGTGTAATTGCTGGCCCTGGTGCGGGAAAGACTGAACTACTTGCTCAAAGAGCTTGTTTTTTGTTGCAAACAAATACTTGTAAATGGCCAAGAAGGATACTTGCTATTAGCTTCAAGAAAGATGCAGCAAAAAATCTTGCAGAACGAGTTAAAAAGAGATGTGGGAATGAGTTAGCTCAAAGATTTGTATCTCTCACTTATGATTCATTTGCTAAAGGAATTCTTGATCATTTTAGGAAAGCTCTGCCAAATGACTATAGGCCGTCACGAGACTACGAGATTGTTTTTAAAGATAAAGAAATATTTGATCAATATTTTGATTCGCTTAAGACACTTCCTGATTTGAATTTGAAGACTGAAGAAAGACAATACTGGAAGTATTTAACGGTTGAGAAGTTGCCTCTATATCCTGGTTCAAATTGGGATTTAAATGACCTAATATTCAGAATATGGATGAATTGCCTAAAGGGAGGGGCTGAAACTCCATCAAGATTAACATTCTCGATGATTTCAAGATTAAGTGAGTTTTTGATACGAGAAAATAAGAAAATTCATACTGCTCTAGTTGTATCTTACAGTCATGTTTTTTTAGATGAATTTCAGGATACTACGACAAATCAATATGATCTCATTAAAGCATGTTTCTTTAATACAAATACAATATTAACTGCAGTAGGTGATACAAAACAAAGAATAATGGTTTGGGCAGGGGCGGATGTAGAGGTATTTAATAAATTTAAAGATGATTTTGAAGCTGAAACATGTGAATTATTAATGAATTATCGTTCTGCTCCTAGACTTATCGAAATACAAAAAATACTGATAGAAAATATGAGTAGTGATGATAATAACATATCTGCACACGAAAGTTGGGACGATGAAGATGGTGTTTGTGAAATATGGAATTTCAAGAATAGCCAAAGAGAGGCAGAAGTCCTTTCAGCTGAAATTAAAAAATGGATTGATGATGATGGTTTGAATCCTAATGATATTTGCATCATTGTAAAACAATTACCAGACGAGTATTGTGGCAATTTGATTGATGAGATGGCTAAATATGGTGTAAAAATACAAAATGAAAGTAAGCTACAAGACTTGATATCTGAAGAATGTGTCAGAATACTATTGGATGTAATTATGTGTGCTTTCTCTAAGAGTGCAAAAGAAGAATGGTTGAATACTAGGGAATTTACAAAATTAATGAAATCTTTTTCATTGAACGAAGAATTGGATTACGATAAATTGCGATTATTTGATCAAGAATTTAATTTAGAAATTGAAAGAATTAATAAATTATTTTTAGGTATAACTAATGAAATAGAACTAAAATCAGGGTTATATAAAATCATAGATTTTTTTACCAAAGAAAAATTTCTAAATCTTTATCCTCAATATAAGCAGGGTACATTCTTCGACAAACAAATTAATGATTTATCCAAATATCTATGGGAAGAATTTGAATTATGTGAAGATTGGGTTGAATCTGTTGAATCTTTGAGAGGAAAAGATTCCATCTCTCTTATGACAATACATAAAAGCAAAGGTCTCGAATATAATACTATAATTTTCATTGGTTTGGAAGATGGAGCATTTTGGAATTTCAGAAAGCAACCTGAGGAAGATACTTGTGCTTTTTTTGTAGCGTTTTCAAGAGCCAAAGTGAGGGTTATTTTTACATTTTGTGAAAGTAGACCTAATAACCGCTACCCTGGCAGCATATCTGATATAACTTCGTTATATAATATGTTGTATGAGTCTGGATTAGTTGAAACCCGTGATTTTTAAAATGTTTTCACTCGAACATCAACTTGATGCCCCAGACAGAGCGTAGCGGCGTCCGAGGTTCGTGACCATGAAGTTTTATTCCTTTTTTTCCAGGCTGCCGCATCCACATGATCTCCGCTTCCGGTTGTTCAGGATGCATGGCCCCCAGTGGAATAATACCAGGATAATCCTTACAGATGCCCGATATCCAGCTATTGATGCTTTCTATCTGGTCAGGACGGGTGGCAACTGAGAGGAAGACCTGGATATCCTCCCGGTTGATGTGGGGGAGGGGGTCTGGAAAGCGGACTGTAACCTGCGCTTTGTTGTGGATGAGGTCTATGATACTTCGGCCCGGCTGCCGGGGTCAAAGGTGGGAGAGATACTGGTGTATGTGGGGCGGAATGAGTTGAAAGGGGTTGATCGGAGGGGCTGCGGTCCTGCTGGTGGCCAATGGGATAATCAGGACGGCAAAGTAGCTGCCGGAAGTGTCAAAGGCTGCGGTGTGGGGTAGGGCTGCACTCTGCCTGGCTGGGGCTTCCTGCGATTGGTGGGGTGGCAATATCGAAAAAATAATTATTCCAGGCTGCCGCATCCACAAAATCTCCACTTCCGGGTCCGGATGATCAGGATGCATGGCCCCCAGTGGAATAATACCAGGATTATCCTTCCAGATGCCCGATATCCAGCTATTGATGCTTTCTACCTGTCGGGACGGGTGGTAACTGAGAATAGGGCCTGTATGTCCTGCCGGTTGATGTGGTGGGGAGAGGGTCTGGAAAGGGGACTGTGACCTGCGCTCTGTTGTGGATGAGGTCTATGATATTTCGGCCCGGCTGCCGGGGGTCAAAGGTGGGGGAGATACTGGTGTATGTGGGGCTGGAGTGATGTAATGGGTTGATCGGAGGGGCTGCGGTCCTGCTGGTGGCCAATGGGATGATCAGGATGGCAAAGCAGCTGCCGGAAGTGTCAAGGACTGCGGTGTGGGGCAGGGCTGCCCTCTGCCTGACTGGGGCTTCCTGCGATTGGTAGGGTGGCAATATCGAAAAATTAATAAGACAAATCGCATAATGTTAAATGTGGTTGAAATCTACTATAGAGAGTATTTTAGTTCATAATACGTATAAATCTAATATGAAATATACCTGAAAACACTACATACAGGCTTCGTTACATTTGTAGGAGGTATACCGTGATTGCGGGATAGCTAATCATGTGCATGATAAGATTATTTTTGAAACATTATACATATTATTAATTAGATAACTGGGCACGGAACGAAAACCGAATTTGAAAAATTGATTGAATAATCTGTATCTTGATGTTTACAAAGCAGTAAGAAAGTTGGTAAAATTTAAAGAATGTTAAGGTTTAGTGAGTGACGAAATGGCATCTGAAAATATAGATAGTAGATTGGGATTTCTAAGTGATGATCCTATTGAAAATTCAAATCAAGATCAATTACGCCGTATTCAATTTGTAAAAACTTTGGTAGATCAAATGCGTAATATTCAACAACCAAAATGTTTAGTAATTGGAATACATGGTCCTTGGGGCTCTGGAAAATCATCTGTTCTAAATCTCATAACTAACGAGATTGAACAAAAAGGTGAAAATGTTTATACTGTAGTGAGATTTAATCCATGGAATTTTTCTTCAATTGATCAACTTATTCTAATGTTTTTTCGTGAACTCAACATCGCACTTAATAAAAATAATCAATCCGATTTAGCTAGAGACATTGGAAATACTTTAGAAATTTTTGGGAACTTACTTTCGCCTATTAGTATTCTACCAGGTGGACAGGGTTTAGATTTAGTTTCAAAATTCCTAAATAAATTCGGAAAATTACTAAAAAATCCAAAACAAGAAGATGATTTGTTAAATTTAAAAATCAAACTAAATCACCTTTTTGATAAATATGGCAAGAAAATCATAATTTTAATAGATGATATCGACCGATTAGATAACGAAAGTATGCGACTTATGTTTCGTCTTATTCGATTAAACGCCGATTTTCACAATACTATATATTTATTGGCTTTTGATACGCAAATAGTTGAGAAAGTATTTGATTCTAAAGAAGGTATATCAGGTCATGAATATTTAGAAAAAATTATCCAAGTTTCATTCGATCTTCCAATTACTGAACCAACAAATATATCAAAATTCTTATTTGCTGAGATGGACAATGTCTTTGGAGAGATTCCTCAGGAAGATTGGGATCAGAATCGTTGGAGGAATTTATACCATAGTGGATTTAAGTTTTTTTTTAAAAATATACGAGATGTTAAGCGATATGTAAATAGTCTTTCTTTGACTTTTTCTCAAGTAAATGAAGAAGTAAATCCAGTAGACTTTGCAGGGCTTGAGGTTTTAAGAGTGTTTTGTCCAAAAGTCTATAGCGGCTTAGCTAAAGAAAAAAAATTACTCACTTACACTGATGGAATTTATGGGAGGGGTCAAACAACCGATATTGAAGCAGAAAAACAAGAATTAGAAACATTATTTTCCAAAGCAGGTGAAGATTATATCTTCGCAACTCGAGAAATTTGCTTTCAACTTTTCCCCCAATTAGCACGTATTTATAAAAACACTCATTATGGCCATGAATGGCAAAGTACTTGGAGAAAAGAAAAACAAATTTGTTCTCATGATATCTTTGATAAGTATTTTTTGCTTGGAGTTCCAGAAGGAGAAATTTCTGAGGCTGAAATTCGCCTTGCTCTTGAAAATGCTGGAGATAAAAAAGTATTTGCAGATATCCTGCGAGAATTTAATAAAAGTGGTATAATTCAGAGATTTCTTGAAAGACTAGATGATTATATTCAAGAATTTCCAGAAGATAAAATTCAATCAACAATTGGAGCACTCATAGATATTGGAGATGAGATACCTATTGAACTACGTGGAGTTTTCGATATTAGTTCAAATGATCAAATTGTCCGAATAATTTATCGTCTTCTTGAAAAATTGGAGATTTCTTCAAAGCGTGCGGAAATCCTCAAAAA